>Ga0137415_10000044_pt1 | contig 91304 bp, 70 predicted proteins | sample CZODoug3_1_1_16f_FD_183082 | JGI IMG/M metagenome (GOLD analysis project Ga0137415, IMG submission 183082) | Vadose zone soil fungal communities from Angelo Coast Range Reserve, California, USA - CZODoug3_1_1_16fungal (Hybrid Assembly) | ecosystem: Environmental > Terrestrial > Soil > Vadose... | reverse complement strand
ACCATGCAGGAGAAGCAGGCATACCATTTGCCACCTTCGTTTTTTAAGGTGAGTGTCTTGACTTCACCTGCCCGTGGTCGGTGCAGCTTGACTTTAACATTGCCAATCCTCCATACGATATTTGACTGCCCTTCACGTTGAAACCAAGCTGGGGATAGGTGAAGGAATCAAACCAGCCTTTTCCTTTGAAACGGGGAAATCCCTTGCCCCGGCGAAAGAACGCCTGATAGGTTTTGTCCACCCGATGCAGCACGTCTTCGAGTACCTGAGCATACACAGTTTGCATCCCCGCATCGGCTTGTTTGCAGGCCGGCAACTGCGCCGACTGCATGGCGAACGTGACGGGTGTTCGACACACTTTCCACGCTTCTCGGCGCTCCTGGAGTGCGTCGTTGTACAAATGGCGGCACACCTCCAAGGTGGCGAGCAGGCTTTCTCGCTGCTTGCGGTTGGGATACAGGCGATATTTAAACGTCTTTCTGATTTTCAACCTATGGTGCGAAACTCTTGCCGCAAGGTGTGCGACGAAACGCCTTTGAGATTTTTGACGAGCCGATGAATACCGAACTGAGGGTCCACTTCGACGAGAACATGCACCTGCTCGGGCATGATTTCTAAAGCGAGGATTTCTGCCTGATATTGTGCTGCGACTTGTCTCACGATCTGTTCGCAGCGGGTTGCCAAACCAGCACGAAGCGCCGACCTTTGAGCCTCCAGACGCAATGATACTTGCTGGAATACACGACGTTGCTGTTCGATTGATACCCTTCGAGCGCCCTACAGAGAATAGACGACAGGCAGCAATCGAATGCAAGCAAGACTTCGCTTCGCACATACGCCTTATATCCCCATGCCTGAAGGCAAAGGGGCTTTACGGCGCTTTTCGGTAACTTCGACGATTGGGCACGGATTCTCGTGAGGGCCGGTCGGTCGAAGAATCGAATGCGGCGCAGTGGCGTTTACGCGGACGGGGGAAGAGGAGCGCTGGAAGGCCGGCGGTTGTGAGCTAGTACAAAGCTACTAGTTTCTTCTTGACAAGCGATTCAGACCTGTTCTAACGTGTCGGCTTCACACGGAATGTACACGTTTACATCACGAAAGTCGATCTTACGAAACGCTACAGCGGTGGGGTCCCCGGAAATCTCAGGAGGGTAAGGTCATGAACCAAACGGCCGTTTCGTCGCGGATTCTGCGAGCCTTTTTCGCAGTCGTAGTCGGCGCTTTCCTGTCGAACGCAATCCCCCTCCACGCGCAAGTTGATACTGGCAGCCTCTCCGGGACGGTTACCGACAGCACAGGAGCGATTGTCAAGGACGCCACCGTGAAGCTGCTGAATGAGGGCACCAGTGCCGAATTGACGACCACTGCGGGAGATGCTGGTACCTATACGTTCTCGCCGGTCCGCATCGGCAATTACACCCTTACGGTTTCGGCTCAGGGCTTTCAGACCACCACGCAACATCACATCACGGTGAACGTAGGCTCGGCCTTGCTGGTGAACTTCACGCTCAAGCCAGGGGCGGTGAGCGAGACGGTCGAAGTGACCTCCACCACGCCGCTGCTTGAAACCCAAGATGCATCCGTAGGCCAGGTGGTCGATTCGCGCAACGTGAACAACCTTCCCTTGAACGGGCGCAACTTCACATTTCTGGCACAGACCGTGGCGGGCGTGAACACGCCGCAGGCAGATACCCGTGGCAACGCAGCCTCTGGCGCGTTTGCAGCCAACGGCAACCGGCCGGCGCAGAACAATTACATGTTGGATGGCATCGACAACAACTCCGACACGGTCGACTTCCTTAACGGAACCAATTTCGTGGTGCTGCCCCCGGTTGACGCGATTCAGGAATTCAAGGTTCAAACCACCGACTTCAGCGCAGAGTTTGGCCGCTCCGGCGCTGCAGTGTTGAATGCGACGATCAAGTCGGGCACCAACAACTTTCATGGTGCGGTGTGGGAGTTCTTTCGGAACGACAAGCTGGATGCCGCGGACTATTTTGAAAAGACGCAAAACTCTTCGGGTGTATTCCAGACCCAGAAGGGCGAACTGCGCCAGAACCAGTACGGGTTTGCCATCGGGGGTCCGGTTGTGATCCCGCACCTATTGGATGGCCGAAACAAGCTGTTCTTTTTCGGCGATTACGAAGGGCTCAAAAGGCGTCAGGGCGTGCCGCACAACGGAGGCGTTCCCACAGCCGCGGAGCGCAGCAGCGGTTACACGAACTTTCAGGAGCTGATCACGAAGCAAACGGGCACCAACAAACCAGACGACCTAAATCGGCTCATGTCGAATGGCACAATTTTGGATCCGGCGACCACCCGGGCGGTTACGGCCGGTGCCGCGGACCCGGTAACTGGTCTAGTAGCGACCACGACCGGGTTTGTCCGCGACCCTTTCTTCACTCCAGGGAGCGGTTGCCCCGGATTGGTTGGTACGCGCGACTTCACAGCTCTGACCACGGCCTGCAGTCTGAACACTCTCCCGGCCGGACGCTTGGACGCGAACGCCATCGCGTTGTTGAACCTTTATCCCGCGCCCAATGCTCCGGGCATCTCCGGGAACTACACCACTTCGCCGAACCTCAAGGAAGACCGGCAATCCTTTGACGTGCGCATGGACGCCAATTTCAGCCAGAAGGATCAGGCCTTCTTCCGGTTCAGCCTGATTGACGACCCGCAATTCATTCCGGGAATTTTCGGGGCCGTCGCGGACGGAGGCGGTTTCCAGGAAGGCAATCAGACCGCGCTCGGACAGCAGAGCGCACTGGCCTGGACGCATGTGTTTTCTCCAAGCACCATCAACGTCGCGCGCGTAGGGCTGAATTATCTGCACACCACCCGGGTTTCGCCGGAGGCGAACAATCTCACCAATCTTCCGCTGAAGTTCGGGATCTTAGGCGTTCCTCAGCAGCACGAAAACGGAGGGCTCCCAGCCTTCGGAATCCAGGGGCTGGCCACTCTAGGGAGTAACGCCTTCCTGCCTTCCGATGAAGTCAGTTCCACGATCCAGTTCACCGACGATTTCACGAGAATTTACGGAAAGCACACCTTCAAGATGGGATTCGAGTATCAGCACGTGAAGTTCTCGACGCTGCAGCCGCCGTGGTCGCGGGGGGAGTTCGATTTTAAGGGCGTCTATACCAACATTCCGGGCGCGAGCACCGGAGCCAACAACACGGGCATCGCGCAAATGCTGCTGACTCCGACGAAAAACAGTTTGGGCACGGGAGCGAATTTCCCGGACTTCGTGGGAGGTCCCGGAAATGAGGGAGGTGCCAATAACCAAAGCGTATTCGTTTCCAATATCTCCCTGACCGATAACGGAAAGAACTACTACGGCACCTACATTAACGACGATTGGAAGGTCAGCCCCAAGCTGACCCTCAACCTGGGTTTGCGTTGGGACTTCTTCGGGCTGGTTTATGAGCACCACGCGAACCAGGCCAACTTCGTGCCGAGCGGGCCTCCGACTGGCGCTCCCATGTACCTGATCCCGCCGGGGCCGAACTCCGCTTTCCTCGCGACTACTCCGACCTGCCCGCCGAGCTCCACTTCCTTCCAATGTCTACTCATAAAGGACGGAATCACGCTTGCTATCACCAGCAAGTACGGTAAGGGACTGGGGAATTCGCAGAAGACGAACTTCGCGCCCCGCTTTGGGTTCGCATATCAAGTGAACCCCAAGCTGGTTGCCCGGGGTGGGTTTGGCATTTTCTACAACGGGTTTGAGAACCGGGGTTTCTCACCCAATCTGGGTGAAAACTATCCCTTCCAGTTCAACTTTTCGTTCAATTCACAGGACGACAATCACCCGCTCATCTATCCCGGGTGCACGACCGGGACAAGTACCGGAGGCGGGGCGACGCTGGAGACCGGGTTCGCTTGCACTCCCCTGGATCCGCAGAGCCCGCTGTTTACGGCAAGCGGCCTCGGATTGCGGGGAATTCAGTTTCACTACATCACTCCTTATTCGATGGGCGGCAACCTGACCTTCCAATATCAGGCGACTCCCTCGCTCTCACTCCAGGCAGGCTACGTGACCTCGCTGGCACGGCATTTGGAGGTGTTTCCGAACTCGAACAACGTAACCTCGATCCTGGCAAAGGGCGCTCCTCAGCCCGTCCAATTTCCGGACTTTGGGCATGGGTCCAGCTACGCCACCACAAACGGAAGCAGTTACTACCACGGCCTGCAGACGACCGTGGAAAAACGGTTTGGCGGGGGGCTGAACTTCCTGGCGACCTACACCTGGTCCAAAGTGCTCTCCGATGCTTTCGACCTGCTGAACGGGTTTTCGGGAAACGGCTACCGTGCCCCGAGTGTCGTAGGTCTCGGAATCCACGCAGACTACGGCCTGGCCAATTTTGACGTTCGAAACGTATTCCACCTGACCGGCAGCTACGAACTTCCGTTCGGCCGAGGTAAGCACTACCTAGCGCAACCGAGCGGGATCTCAAACGCACTGGTGGGAGGCTGGAGCGTGGTATGGGCCACCACTCTCCAAGGTGGCCAGCCAATGAAACTTGACTGCCCCGACGGTACGACGTCGGGAACCAACTGCACCGATTTGTTGGTGCCTGGAAAGAACCCGACCCCCGGAATACGCAAGGACCCAGCAACCGGGAGGCCGATCTGGCTAAACGCCGCGGCGTTTACCCAGCCTTGTGAGCTGAGCGCGACCGGGCCGGTAGCCGGTACGCCAGCAGGGTGTGTCCCGGGAACAGGTGTCAACGCCCTCGGGGGGCCTTCACCGAACCAGATTTCAGGTCCAGGATTCCACCGGCTGGACTTCTCTGTGTTCAAAGATTTTCAACTCAACGAGCGTTTCCGCCTGCAGTTCCGGACGGAGATGTTTAACATCTTCAACCACCCGAACTTTAACCAACCCAATTTCGGAGGCAATGGAGTGGTCGCGATCGGTGGATCAGGTCAGTATACGAGCAACACGTTTGGCCAGATCGGATCAACGCGTGACGCTCCGTACGATCCGCGACAGATCCAGCTTGCTTTGAAGCTGTACTTCTAGGCTCAGCCTGCGGAGAAGATGCCTCCCCCGATGCGTCTTCTTTGCGGATCGAAGTTCCGGCCCTCGCGAGCGGCCCCACCCGCCAGGCGCGGTGCTAACATACGTGTCTGTGCGCACTAGACTCCGGGTGATTTGGCTTACGTTTCTGAGCCTTCTGGCGTGCGTGCCGACGGTGGCAGTCGCTCGCGCGCAGGGCGAGCAGTTGGAACGCGACTTCCAGGCCTCGGTCACCCTTTACAATTCCGGCCGGTTCGCCGAGGCCGCAACGCAACTGGAGAAACTGTTGCGCGAAGTCCCTGAGAGCTTTGACGCGCACGAGTTGCTGGGAATGGTCTACTCCGCGGAATCGCTGGACGCTAAAGCTAGCGACCACCTCGAAAAAGCCGTCCGTTTAAAACCCGATTCGACCGCCGCCCGCACCAATCTGGCTACCAGTTACGCGCGCCTGGGGAAACTGGACCAGGCGGAGAAAGAGTTCAAGAAGGCCGCCGAACTCGAACCCCGGAATTTCGACACCAACCACAATCTGGGTGAACTCTATGTTCGCTCGAACAGGATCGCGCAGGCGATCCCTTTGCTCGAGCGCGCGCAGCAAATCGATCCCGCTTCCTACGACAACGGCTACGATTTGTCGCTGGCCTACCTGATGACGGGTCGGCTCAGCGAGGCACGGCGGCAGGTCAAGGATCTTCTAGGGAGAAAGAACACGGCGGAATTGCACAACCTGCTGGGGGAGATTGAGGAGAAAGACGGGCAATTCGTCGCCGCCGCCAATGAATTCGAGAGTGCCGCGCATGAGGATCCGAGCGAGAGCAACCTGTTTGATTGGGGGAGTGAACTGCTTCTGCATCGGACGCTCGACCCGGCAGTCGAGGTGTTTGAGAAGGCCAGCCAGCGTTATCCGAAGTCTCCGCGGCTGGTGATCGGGCTGGGAATGGCGCTGTATTCGCGCGGCAACTATGACGATGCGGTCAGAGCCCTGGTGAAGGGCGCGGACCTGGATCCATCCGACGCGCGCTGCTATTTCTTTCTGGCCCGGGCTTATGACAGCTCACCGGGGCAGGCCGAGGATGTCATCCAGCGCTTTCGGCGCTTTACCGAGCTTCAGCCCAACCATGGTCGTGCCTACTACTATTACGCAATGAGCTTGTGGAAGGGACGGAGGACGCAGGATCCCGACCTCGACCTGCACCAGATCGAAGGGTTGCTGAAGAAATCAATTGCACTCGACCCGCAGCTCGCCGAAGCGCACCTGCAACTGGGCAATCTGTACTCGGACCAGTCCAGGTATGCCGAAGCCATCCCGGAGTACGTACGGGCCCGGGAACTCAACGCGGACCTGGCGGACGTCTTTTACCGGCTCGGACAGGCCTATGTTCGCACCGGCCAGAAGGATAAGGCACAGGAGCAGTTCGAGGTGTATCAACGGCTGCGTACCCAGCATCTGGCCGATCTCGACAAACAGAGAGCGGAAATTCGACAATTTGTGTATGCCGCGAAAGATTCTGCTGCTTCGGCCAAGCCGTGACCGGACCGTTCGCGGGCGGGACGGAAAGTCATCTGGTTCGAGGGAGGCCAGCGCGCTTCGATGGGGCGTCGCTACCAATCCGACTCGGCGCGTGAGATGAGCGGCCAGCTCGCCCGCACGCGCCGGGACTTCTTGCGAACGGCAGCGGGAATGGCCCTGGGAAGCGCTCTCGTGCCTTCCAGCGCGTTCGCGGAGGCAGGGGCGGCTCTGGGTAAGCGGAAAGTCATCGTCGTCACATTCGGAGGCGGCGCGCGCGATCAGGAGACCTTCGCGCCCGAGGGACAGGAGAACATTCCGCACCTTGTCCGGGAACTCATTCCGCAGTCAGCTTTTTTTACGCAGGTGGTGAACCGGGGGATTCTGGGACACTACGTTGCGACCGCCAGCCTGGCGACCGGCGTCTACGAGACGATCAACAACTTCGCCTCGCTTCCTCCGGAACATCCGACCGTGTTCGAGTACTTCCGCAAGGACCTGAAACGGCCGTCTTCCGACGCATGGGTGGTGGCGCCCAGCAACGGCTTCAACCGCATTGGCGGGAGCAGCCACCGGTCCTACGGGCCGGGCCTGGGGGCAAACGTCATTCTGCCCAAGCATCTGCTGACGGCCGCGCTCTCGAAGGGCCGAGGCGGCTACGAACACCTGCTGCGGGACAACTACGAAACGCCGTCTTACTACGCTCCCGAACTTGGGGGTGGCGAATTCGAGCTGCAGCAACTGGATCGGGTGCTCAAGCTGTCGGTGGACGATTTCAAGGCGCATGCGCTGACGCTTTCCAGTCCCGACGAGCTTTCGCTCTATATCGTCCGCCAGCTGATGCGGGAGGTGGCGCCGAGCCTGCTCTGGGTGACCATGCACGACATCGACATCGCCCACGCGGGAGCATACTCGCTGTATATCGAAGGGATCCAGCGCACCGACCGGCTGTGCTCCGAGCTCTGGAAGATGATCCAGAGCGAGCCCCAGTATGCGGGCAAAACGACGCTGTTCATTCTGCCGGATTTCGGCCGGGACGCGGACGAGGATTCGGGGGGGAACGGTTTTCAGCATCATCGGACCGGCGATGCGCTGTCCCGGACAACCTGGATGATGGCGCTCGGAGCGGGCGTCCGCGGGGGAGTGCTCTTTGACCGCCCCCTGCAGTCGACCGATCTGGTGCCGACGCTGGGCGCGATGCTTAACTTCTCTGCCGCCATGGCCGAGGGCAAGCCGATCGCGGAACTGGTGTAGTCCCCATGCTGCCAAGCGATCTCAGACCGGAACAGTTCGCCGGCTATCCTCCGGAAGCCCGGAAGCTGGTGACGAACTACCTCCCAACGCTCGAACGGTTGCCCCTCGGCTTTGTGCCCAGCCTGTTGCGCGAAGCGATTGAATACGATTACAAGTTTCCGCTCGAGCGCCGGGCCATCGAAAGGGAACTTGCGAAACTGCAGTCGCTCTCTCCGCCGCAGGCCGAGGACTGGTTCCAGGCGTTTGGGCAAATCAGGCTTTCGTCGGAGCTCGAACATTTTGACTGGATCAATTCGCCCGCGCAGTTTGTCGAGCAGCTCTCCACCCACCTTTGGGCAACGCACCAGCTCGATGCCTTTCGGAACGCGGCAACCAGTTATGGCGAGCGTCTGCGAACGGCGGTGCCGCCGGAAGCTCCCCCGGTCGCGCGGCTCGGTATTGCGGTGATCGGGCAGGGAGCAGGCGCCCATGACAAGCCGCTTTTTCGCAAGCTGCGCGCCCAGGGTGCGTACTACAGCCGGATCAAGCCGGAGAATGGGCTGAAGCAGTTGCTGGGCGTGGTCGCCGCTCGTGCGAAAGCTCATCCTGTTCCCTACGGACATTGGTATATCGACGGGGGGGAACAGGTCGAGCATGACCCGGCGCTCACCTGCGTTTCCTACGGCGCGCTCGCCCCGGTTCGGGCCGCGCTGCTGCGGAAGATTCAGGCCGAGACCGACAGGCCCGGCATGGGACCGGAGGCGTTGCGCACGCTGCTGGCCCGAATGAATCCGGCAGAGCTCGGCATCAACACGGGCGACGCCGTGCTCGATCGCTTTCGGGTCAAGCTGCTCACCGAAGCCTCCGGCACGCAGATTTTCAGCACCACTTTCGCCCAATGGGGGGCGCGCGAATCACTGCGACGGGCCCAGCCCTGCACGTTGCTGGTCCGCTTCGCTCCGCGACAAAAACAGAGGCCGATGAGCGAACTGCTGTCGGCCATCCAGGAGAGCGCGCAACTGGATCCGGCCGGCTCTTTGGTGGATGCCGACTTTGGGGCCTACTACAACTGGCTGAACCAGCAACGGCTGCCGGGCGCCGAGCAGTCGTCCTTCTTGGCCTGGTTTGAAGATCACGGAGAAGCGCTGGCCATCGGTCCAGGGACCCCGCGTGGCACCGAGTCGAGTACCGAGGCTGATCTTCGCCAAGTGCTCTCCTGGATCAGCTAATGTTGCGGGCACCTGTTTTCTCCGCCAGCGAGCTTACACGACGATGAAAGTCCTGCTGCTTTCGAAATATCGCCATCTTGAAATTGCCGACGCTGCCACCCCGGTTCCAGCCGACGGCGAAGTTCTCATCCGGGTGGAGGCCTGCGGCATTTGCGGCAGCGATGTGCACGGCTACGACGGCGCTTCCGGACGCCGCATTCCGCCCATCGTGATGGGGCACGAAGCCGCCGGAACGATTGCCGAACTCGGCCCGGGCGCGACCGGGCTGGCGCGGGGTGACCGGGTCACCTTCGATTCCACAATTTACTGTGGCGCGTGTGCGCCCTGTCTCCGCGGTGAGGTCAACCTGTGCGACCGGCGACAGGTATTGGGCGTCTCCTGCACCGAATACCGCCGGGCGGGAGCTTTCGCCGAGTACGTCTCGGTTCCCGCGCGAATTGTCTACCGGTTGCCGGAAAGCATTTCGTTTGCCGAAGCCGCCATGCTGGAGGCAGTCGCCGTCGCCATGCATGCTGTTTCCCTGGTCACGATTCCATCCGGCGCTTCGGCGCTGGTCGTCGGTGCGGGCACGATCGGACTTCTGGTGCTCGAATCGCTCCGCGCCATCGGATGTACGCGCGTGTTCGTCGCCGATGTCGACGCCTCCCGCCTGAAGTTGGCCAAGGATTTGGGAGCCACGGCCGTTCTGTCGGCGCAGGCCGACACGGTTCGGCAGGTGCTCGATCTTACGAGCGGGATGGGCGTGGATGTGGTGGTCGAGGCAGTCGGCCGGAACGAAACCGTGGCGGCCGCCATCGGCTGCGTCAGAAAAGGCGGAAGCGTTGTGCTGGTGGGCAATATTGCGCCGGAGGTGACTCTGCCTCTGCAGAAAGTGGTCACCCGGCAAATCCGGCTGCAGGGATCATGCGCCTCGGCGGGAGAGTATCCGCGCGCGATCGAGTGGATGGCCACAGGCGCGATTCGAGTGAAGCCTCTGATCACAGCCATCGCCCCGCTCGACCAGGGGCCGCGATGGTTCGAGCGCCTCTACGCGCGCGAACCCGATCTCATGAAGGTGGTTCTTGTGCCGGGGACGCCTGCATGACAGATCCCTTGTTCGACCTCGGTGGACGGGTGGCGATCGTAACCGGGACCAGTCGCGGCCTGGGCCAGGCATTCGCACGGGCGCTGGCTGCGGCCGGTGCAGATCTTGTTCTCACCAGCCGCAATCGCGCCACCCTGTCGGCCTTCGAGGCCGAGGTGCGCGGCCTGGGCCGGCGCGCGCTTTCGCTCGACCTGGACGTCCGGAACCTGGAGAGCATCCAGAAGATGGTCGCCTCGGCCCAAGCCGAGTTTGGCCATCTCGACATCCTGGTCAACAATGCGGGTTGCAACGTCCGCAAGCCGGCGCTGGATGTGACCTGGGAAGACTGGAACCTGATCCTCGACACCAATCTGCGGGGCAGTTTCTTCGTGGCGCAGGCGGTCGCGCAAGGCATGGTCAAGCGCGGGTACGGGCGCATCATTAATGTGGGCTCGGTCACCAGCGTCGCCGGATATGCAGGACTTGGTCCCTACGGTGCAAGTCGGGGAGGCATTCGCCAGCTGACCATGAGCCTGGCCGACGATTGGGGGCCGCACGGCATCACGGTCAACTGCCTGGCGCCGGGCTGGTTCCGGACCGATCAGAACAAGGCTCTTTACGAGAGCCCAGAGTGGGTCGAATATTTGAGTGACCGGATTCCGGTGAAACGGCCGGGAAAGCCCGAGGATCTGGAAGCAGCCGTGGTATTTCTCGCCGCCGAATCCAGCCGCTACGTGACCGGGCAAACGCTCCTGGTGGATGGGGGCATCTCGACCGGAGCCGTGCGCGCGCTGGCCTCCGCCGGGCACGGGGGAGCCAAAAAGGTATAGGCAGCTTCCGGCCGTCCTGCAATCAAACCCTTGACAAGCATTCCCGCAGCATCGTACAAGCGGAACGGCCTCGACTGCAATCGTTTACATATTTAACCGGAACAGAGGCCGGGTTTGGTTTGCCCGATAGGAGGATTTCCCGCGGGAAAAGCATGCGCCCACAACCGCACTTCATCGACTACTCCATCATCGTCATCTATTTCGGCTTCGTACTGGGGATCGGCTTTGTTCTGAAAAAGTACATGAAGACCAGTGCGGATTTCTTCCTCTCCGGACGATCCATTCCCGCCTGGATCACCGGACTCGCTTTCCTCTCCGCCAACCTGGGAGCGCAGGAAGTGATCGGCATGGGAGCCAGCGGGGCCAAGTACGGCATCTCGACCTCGCACTTTTACTGGATCGGCGCCGTTCCGGCCATGATCTTTGTTGGCCTGTTCATGATGCCGTTTTACTACGGCTCGCGGGCGCGCTCGGTGCCCGAGTACCTGAAGCTGCGTTTCGACGAAAAGACCCGCGGGTTGAACGCGATCTCGTTCGCCGTCATGACGGTTTTCTCCTCGGGCGTTTCCATGTACGCGATGGGCAAACTTCTGCAGCTTTTGCTCGGTTGGAATTTCAACTTCGCGATCACCATCTCCGCCCTCATCGTTCTCGCCTACACCTTCCTCGGAGGTCTGACCTCGGCCATCTACAACGAAGTGCTGCAATTTTTCCTGATCGTCCTCGGTTTCATTCCGCTCGTCTTTCTTGGTCTGAAGGACGTTGGCGGGTGGGATGGATTGAAAGCCCGCATCGGAAGCGACGCCATGGTGCATTCCTGGAAATACCTGGGCAGCCCCGACACCAACCCGATGGGCGTCGAATGGTTCGGAATGATCATGGGTCTGGGCTTTGTCTTGTCGTTTGGATACTGGTGCACGGACTTCCTGGTGGTGCAGCGCGCCATGGCGGCCGACTCGATGACGTCGGCACGGCGTACGCCGCTGATCGCGGCCTTTCCCAAGATGCTTTTCCCGTTTCTGGTCATTCTGCCGGGCATGATTGCCGGGGTGGTGGCTGCGAACTCAGTGGGGCCGAACCTCACCGCAAAGGCTTCCTCGCTCGAAGTCAATCAGCAGATCAGGCTCGCAGCGGGCAAGGGCATCATTCCGCCGAAGCTCGACCAGAGCGGACAGCCGGTGATCAAAGACGGGAAGGTCCTGCTGGACTTTGATCTGGCTACGCCCATGATGCTGGTTCGCTACTTCCCGTCCGGGTTGCTGGGCCTGGGGCTGTGCGCCCTCATCGCCTCGTTTATGTCAGGAATGGCGGGCAACACCACCGCTTTCAACACGGTGTGGACCTACGACATCTACCAGGGCTACATCAACAAGACCGCGTCCGATCAGCACTACCTGTGGATGGGCCGAATGTCGACGGTCTTCGGTCTTCTGATTTCGGTGGCGGCCGCCTACGTTGCCAGACAATTCAACAACATCATGGATGTGCTGCAACTGGTCTTCGCCTTCGTGAACGCGCCGCTTTTTGCGACCTTCCTGCTCGGCATGTTCTGGAAGCGGGCCACCGGGCACGGCGCGTTCTTCGGACTTCTGGGCGGAACCCTCGCAGCGGCTGCCCATCACGGTGTCACGCTGCCAGCAGGCTCGACCCCGGGCGTCAAGGGCGGATTCCTGGGCGTGGTTCTCCACCACTATCCGAGCGAGATGGCCCAGAACTTCTGGACCGCCATCTTTGCATTCACGACCTGCGTGCTGCTCACCGTCCTGATATCGCTGCTCACCAGGCCGCGTCCGGAAGAAGAACTCAAGGGCCTGGTCTACTCGCTCACGCCGAAGCCGAAAGACGAAGCGGTGAGCTGGCTTCAGAAACCGGCAACCCTGGCCGTCATCGTGGGCGTCTTGCTGGTGGGCCTGAATCTGGTCTTCTGGTAGACGCGGGGTGGTTTTCTGCGGGCGTCCCGTCCCGAGAGGAGAAACAAATGGGAATTGATCTGAGGTTGCCAATCGGTCTGATGTTTTCCGCATTCGGCCTGTTGCTCGCCGGATACGGTGCGGCCACCCACGGGGACGACATGTACTTGCGCCATTCCCTGGGAATCAACATGAATCTGTGGTGGGGCCTCGCGCTGCTGGCCTTTGGCGCGGTGATGCTCGCCCTCGCGCGCCGTGGTCGAGTCCGCGCCGGGTTGGACCGGTAAGCACGGACGCGACCCGAGTCCTTTATCAACGGAAAGGGGCTTCATCCTTTTATGAAGAACGTACTCGCGAGAACTTTCATGGTGTCGGTAACGGTCGCATGGTTTGCAGGCGTCACCACCGCTCAGCCCGACTACACGCTGCGGTCTCCCGACCATCGAATCGAAATCAGCGTCCATGCAGGCGACCGGATCAGGTACGACGTTCGCTTCAAGGGCAAGGCCCTGTTGCAGGACTCCCAGCTCTCGATCGATGTCGAGCACAACACGCTCGGGGTAAATCCCAAGGTCATCGCCAACCGGCAACGAAGCTGGGACAAGGTGCTCGAGCCCGCGGTTCGCCAGAAGTTCGCCAAGATCCGCGAAAACTACAACGAACTCCGGCTCGAATTCGAGGGTGGCTATGCGGTTGTGTTTCGTGCCTACAACGAAGGCGCTGCCTACCGCTTTGAGACTTCGCTTCCCCAGGCCGAGGTGCATGTCTATGGCGAGGAGGGAATGTTTCATTTCACCGGTGATCACACCGTTTACTACCCGCTCGAAGAGAGCTTCTTTTCCCACAACGAGCGCAAGTACCTGCCGCAGCAGATGAGCCGGATTCCCGCCACTGCCATCGCCAGTTTGCCGGCAGTCGTGGACTCTGGCGACGGCGTGAAGGTAGCCATCGCCGAATCGGATCTCGATGAGTACCCAGGTCTCTGGCTCCGCGGCACCGGCGGGGACGGTCTGGCCGCGACTTTCCCTCCGTATCCGTTGAAGGAACAGTTGGAGAAGGATCGGGATTTCAAAGTGGTCGAGAGTGCCGACTACATCGCCCTTACCCGGGGCACACGCACCTATCCCTGGCGGGTTCTGGGCATCGCCGAAAAGGATGGAGATCTGCTGACCAATCCACTGGTCTGGCTGCTCGAGAAGCCGTCCCAGGTGCAGGACACATCCTGGATCAAACCCGGCAAAGTGGCCTGGGACTGGTGGAATGCCAACAACGTCTACGGAGTGGAGTTCAAATCGGGAGTCAACACCGCGACCTACAAGTACTACGTCGACTTCGCCGCCCGCTATCACCTCCCGTACATCATTCTGGATGAGGGCTGGTACAAGCTGGGCAACGTTCTCGACGTCGTTCCCGAAATCAACATGGAAGAGCTGACGGCCTATGCAAAGCAGAAAAACGTCGGGATCATCCTCTGGGTCGTGTGGAAGACGCTCGACGACCAGCTGCAGCCGGCGCTCGATCAGTGGGCCAAGTGGGGCATCAAGGGGATCAAGGTTGACTTCATGCAGCGCAGCGACCAGCTGCTGATCAACTACTACAACAAAGTCAGCCTCGAAACGGCCAGGCGCAAAATGCTGGTTGACTTTCACGGAGACCAGAAGCCTTCGGTGATGACGCGAACCTGGCCTAACCTGATCAGCACGGAGGGCGTCCGGGGCCTCGAGTGGGACAAGTGGAGCGCGGAGACCGACCCGCTGCACGATGTCACTCTGCCCTTCACGCGGATGTTTCTGGGCCCGATGGACTTCACGCCGGGCGCAATGATCAACGCGCAAAAAGCCGGCTTCGCCGCGATTCACGATCGTCCGATGAGTCTCGGCACGCGCTGCCACCAGCTTGCGATGTATGTGGTGTTCGAAAGCCCGCTGCAGATGCTCTCTGACAGTCCCTCAAACTACCTGCGGGAACCACAGATGATGGAGTTCTTGGAGCCGGTCCCGAGTGAGTGGGACGAAACCAAAGTTCTTGACGGAAGAATCGCTGACTACATCGTGGTCGCACGCAGAAGGGGCAGGGAGTGGTACGTCGGCGCCATGACCAACTGGACCCCGCGCGAACTCGCGATCGACCTCTCGTTCCTCCCCGACGGGAACTATTCGATGGAGTCCTACCAGGACGGCGTAAACGCTGATCGCTACGGGAGTGACTACCGGCAGATGAAGAGTCAGGTGAACAAATCAAGCAAGCTGAAGCTCAAGCTGGCGCCCGGAGGCGGTTGGGCAGCGCGGATCCATCCCTAGGGTGGGCAGGCGGTATCGCCCAAACGGGCGCGCGCCACTCGGAATAAGTCAGCGCGTCCGCGAACAGCCGGTGCTTGCTCTTTGATCCAGGAATGGAATACGGGTGCAACTGGAGGACCGCGGCGGACTGTCGAGGGCAGGAGGTTGCGAGCTGCCAGTCCGAGAAACGAGGGCACGTTTCTGATTTTCACTTCGCGCCGCGGCCCGGTTCTCTCACCCTTACTGGTCCAGTGCCTTGGTGCTATGGGGTGGGGATGGATCGGCAGAACCGGAATCGTCGGAGCCGATGCTGAACAGGGCTGCCTGTGCCGCCGCGTGCTCGCGCAGCTCCAGCATCTCGTCCGCATTGCCTTCTTCCGGTTTCTCCTGTTTGCGCTGATTCTTGCGCTCAGCTTTTTCCCGCTGTTTCTGTTGCCGCGCTTGTTCCTTTTGACGCTTGGTAAACGTCGATCTGCCTCTTGGCATGTATCCCCCTATTTTTAATATCGTCGACTGGCGGCCAGATGGTTCGCCAGGCGAATTCCCTCGAACCCGAGCCCGCTACCAGCGAGGCTCGCGCGGCTGGCGCGCATGGCCGCGGTAGTCATCGCGTCCACCACGTCCACCACCACCGCCAAAGCGTTGTCCACCGCTTTTGGGACGGTCAGTCTTGGGCTTGGCTTCGTTGATGGTCAACGCGCGTCCCCCCAGCTCAGTTCCATTCAACGCCGCAACCGCTTTGTCGGCTTCCTCGGCATTGGTCATTTCAACGAACGCGAATCCGCGCGCGCGCCCGGTTTCCCGGTCGGTGACGATGCTGACTTTTTCCACGTCTCCGTGGGCCTGGAACAGGGAGCGTAATTCCGGCTCGGTGGTGCTATGGGCCAGATTGCCAACGTACAGGTTCTTCATTGCATTTCCTCCTTCTGTAGTTCGGGCAGGACGTGGGACCAAGCCGCGTTGCGCTTGGCGTCGTGTTTCTCGAGGTCGCGGGGTGGCTCCGGCCGATCCCGCATGGCTTTGCTGCGAGCGCTCGATGCGGACCGCACTGCCGAGATTCGGCGCGAAGCTTCCAGGATTCCCCAGCGCTGCTGCGGAGCCGACGACAAATCGATCGACAGACTCGCTTTCAGGTCGTCCTGAAGGGCATGACGGCCAGGGTTTGAAACCAGGGCTGTCGGGTCCGTGGTCGGGCTATCGGCGAGGTACTCGGGTTTACCCACCAAAAATGCAAGCTGCTGGGGTGGCGTGGCTCGACGGATATCCTCACAAAACTTGTCCCGATGCCCGAGTTCGTTTTCCACATGAAACAGGACCAGGCTGTAAAGGTCGGCACGCCACCAGGAACGAGCTTCGCTGATATCGGCGGCGCAGTCGACTTCGATGCCAAGTTTTCGCATGATCTCGGCCCGCAAATCGCGTTTCGCAGGCGATGCGTCCACCAGCAGAACGCGCTTCTTTTTGAGAGTGCTCGGAATGGGGGCAGAAAGTAACAAGCTTTCGATGGGTGCTGTCATGCGATGGTCGCCTTCGCTTTCGAGTCGGACGCGGCCGTCGCCGGTTTGCGCGGCCCTGCCAGACCCTTCAGCAGTTCACGGTTCCGGATGCGGCGAGCGATTTTTTGCTTCCGTTCTCGATGAAATCTGGATTTATCGCCATTGATTTTGGACATGCATTAACTCCTGTCAATCGGGCTGGTTGAGGAACGGTCGGGTTGCCAGAGCACGGCGATGGTGGGGGATCTTTTAAGTACGATGGGCGAGATCGCGAACAGAGCTAGGGTCGCCATGTCGAATGTGGTAACCAGAGCTGGGGAGAGATGACCACTCCGAAAGGGCGTAAACACTCCCAGAAGGCCCAGGAAAGCGAATCCCCAAACAAACTTGCGGGCCGAAAGCGCCCGAATCGCCAACAGGATCGCTGCCGCCGAGACCATCACACCAACCGGCGTTCGATAGACGGGCGAGGACCATCGCCACAGCACAGCGAGCGCCAAGGTTCCCATCGAAATGAAGGTTACGAGCCTCGTCAAAATCCATGTCTCCGGACCGAACCGTCGGCTCGGAGCGAGGCTAAGCGCGAATAGTCAGGAAGATCTTGGTCCACGGTTTACGCCTCTCGATCTCTCAATCGCGAAGGCGCAAGATGCTCTAGTGATGAGTCTTCGAGGTTAAGTACCTCAAGTATACCCTGTTTATCGGCAGGGCGCTAAGCCTTCGCGACCGATGGCGAGAAACCGGTCCGCCGGGTGCTCGGGCCACGGGCCGACCCCGCCGGAACCTGTGAAGCCACGACTTTTCTTGATCCCCGGAAATCCGGGCGCGAGCGCGGAACCCTGGCTGCGATCTCTGCGGCACCGAATCGGACAACGCATATTAAGAGAGGAAAGTGCTAATATCTCTTCAGGAATGCGATCAACGGAGTCTGTCTGACACGCGAAGAATCCAGTGCTTCCTACGTCGTGATCCGCCACAACATCCGAACCTATCAATCGGCGGGAGTGGTGGAGGTTGTGAAGGGCCGGCAGAACGCAGACGCCGCCTTGAGAAAATTTATGGAGTGCCAAACCTCTTCCGATCACCACGAGGGTTGGCGGTACTTTTTCGAAAAGACTGACCTGAAGGCAGGTATGGATCCCGCAGAGGCGACGCGCCTTCGCCAGGCACACCTGGAGAGTCGCGAATCAAAAGCCGAGCAAGAGATCAACGATCTCGGCGATCGCCGCGGAACGTTCGACTGATTCGGCGGCCATGGCCGTTACATTCCGAATCCCGCGATCCTCAAAGTCCTCCCGAGCCCCCCGGAAGAGCAGCCATCGGAAATACTAAATTTGACAGAGGGTAAATTACGTCATATGGTTTTCTGGAGTGTAAGCGATTACATCCATGTTGCCCCTCTCCCGACTCGGATCCTGCCCTTCGGCCTCCACGGCGAATACGGGCAGGCACTCACCTGAGCGGTGCGGGATCGTATGAGCTACGCCGAGGTCACCCAACGTTTCGAGCAGGAGTTTGGCCTTGAGCCCAAGGTCTTTAGCGCGCCCGGGCGGGTGAACCTGTTAGGCGAGCACACCGACTATAACGATGGCTTTGTCCTGCCCTGTGCGGTTGGCTTCACCACTCGGGTCGCAATCGCCCCCCGGCGGGATCGAGTCCTTGCGCTGGTGTCAGAAGGCTTTCCCGACCGCTTTGAGTTCGATCTGGACAAACTGCCGCAGTCGCGCACCGGGGCCTGGTGCGACTACGTGCTCGGCGTGGCCGTCGTTTTGCGCCAGCTCGGAACCCTCGCCCAGGGCGCGAACATCATGATTCGAGGAGGAGTTCCGATTGGGGCGGGACTCAGTTCGTCGGCCGCCATCGAAGTGGCCAGCGCTTTGGCACTGATGAGTCTGAATGGCGCAACCTTTCCCATGCCACAGGTCGCGCGCTTATGCCAGCGAGCCGAAAATACCTTCGTCGGAGCCCGAGTGGGGATCATGGACCAGTTTGTGTCCTGCCTCGGCAAAGCCGGCCACGCTCTTCGACTCGATTGCCGCTCGCTCGAGTATGCCCTGGTTCCGGTTCCTGCCAGCGTACGACTGGTGATTTGCAACACCATGGTCAAGCACGAACTGGCGCACGGCGAATATAACCGGCGGCGCGAAGAGTGCGACGAAGGTGTACGAGTTCTGGCGAAATGGTATCCGGAAATTCGCGCCCTTCGGGATGTGTCGGCCGAGCAACTGGAGATGCACGCCGCCGATTTGCCCCTGACGATCTACCAGCGCTGCAGTCACGTGGTGAACGAGAACCAGCGGGTGTTGGACGGAAGCCGCGCGCTTTCTGCCGGAGACCTCGGACAGTTCGGGGCATTGATGCGGGCTTCCCATCGCAGCCTGCGCGATCTGTATGCCGTCAGCTGCGAGGAACTCGACCTCATGGTCGAGGTGGCCGAAGGCCTGCCGGGATATTGCGGCGGACGGATGACCGGAGGCGGTTTCGGAGGATGCACGGTCAACCTGGTCGCAGCCTCCGAGGCGGACGCCTTCGCCGACCGGGTTCAAAGCCGATATCTCGAGAAGACCGGCATTCGCCCGGACATCTACTTGTGCACGGCCGCCGATGGAGCGAGCGCGGAACTGAACAGCCGCTGAAGCGCTGCCCTCAGTGGTCGTGCTCGTGCCGAGAATGTCCATGCAGGTGAGGGTGGGAGTGGACGACGGCGCCGTGAGAGTGGCGATGGGCGTGAATGAGATTGGCTCTCAGCAGCAGATCGGGGTTGGAAAGAATCTCCGAGGGAGGCCCTGCCGCAATCACGCCGCCCGCCTCCAGCACCAGCACGCGATCGGCAATATCTTCGACCGTTTCGAGCTGGTGAGTCGCGGTGACCACCGTTTTTGACGTGCCTTTCCATTGCTGAATCAGGTCGATGACCTGGCTCTGGCTTTTCGGGTCCAGAGTTGCGGTCGGCTCGTCGAGCAGCAGAACTTCCGGATCGAGAACCAGCACCGACGCCAGCGCGACTTTCTTCTTTTCTCCGCCCGAGAGCCGATACGGCGGCCGATCTTTCAGTGGGGAAATTCCCATGAAGTCGAGCATCTGCTCGACTCTTCGCACCAGGTCCTCTCTTCCCCATTGCAGTTGCAATGGTCCATAGGCGACTTCATCGAACACGGTGGGATTAAACAGCTGGACGTCCGGATTCTGAAAGACCAGCGCTACCTGGCGGCGGAAGTTCAAGGCAAATTGCTGATCCTGTAAACGGTCCTGGTTGAGCGGCTCTCCCCGAAAGCGCACGGATCCGGACGAGGGGAAGCAGAGCGCATCCAGGATGCGCAGCAGGGTTGACTTGCCGGAGCCATTCGCCCCGAGCAACGCGATCCGCTCCCCCGGTTCGATCTGAAAGGACAGTTCCCGAATTGCCGGAATCCCTTCGTAGCTGAAGCTCACGTTTTGCCCTGCGAAGGTGGGGGTCAATTTGCCTACCGTCCGATCCACACGGCCACCAGGCCGGCGAAGATGAAAGCAGTCAGACCCAGGTAGTCGCGAACCCTCATGCGGAAGTCGGTCCACAGGTGAATATCGCCGCGGAACCCCCGGGATAGCATGGCCAGATACACCTCGTGGCTCATTTCCACGCTCTTGCTCAGCAGAACGCCGGCGGTGCGAGCCGCCATTTTGCGCTGCTCGGCGCCACTGAGCACGCCCACGCTGCGGCTCTGCCGGGACTCGAACATCTGGTTCGCCGTCCCGATCAGCAGGAAAACATAACGGTGGGTCATGGCCAGCATGACAACCAGTTCCGCCGGCAAATGCAGGGAGCGGAGGGCTTTCAGGAGGTGAGTCCAGGGCGTGCAAAGCACCAGGGTTGTGGTCAGCGTAGCGGCGGTCTCCACACGCAGGACCAGCAAGGCGGCGGCTCGCAGCCCCTGGCTGGAGATCGCCAGATGCCTAGCCGGGATGGTGAGCAGAGGGTCTCCCGGTGTCAGAAACAACGCCGGCAGCGCGATCAGACCCGTGAAGCCGAGAATGACTGCCCAGACTCGTTTTGCAAGCAGCATGACGGGCAGACCGGAAGCGGTCGCCATGCCAGCCGCCAGCAGGAACAGCACCGCGATGACCGCGATTTGCCTGCACACCACCGTCGAAATGACCAGGACCATGATGCCTGCGAGTCGAACGCGCGGATCGAGTTGCTGCAACAGGCCCGGCCGGCTCGCCGCCGCTTCGGCGAGAAGGGAGTTCGAGAATGCTCGAGCAAATCCCCGAATCGTCGATTCGATGAATGAACTCACGAACGCTCCCCGATTGTCCACCGTCTTCGGCCAGCGAAGCCGGTCAGCAAAGAGGCGAGTCCCAGAAATCCCACGGCGAACATCGCGGAAAGCAGGTATCCGAATGCCGGGTTCTTGATGAATTTCGGCGCGTAGCGCGGGAAAGGCGCGGTCCACACATTCGACAGCCTCTGAAGCCCGGCTGGCGCTGACGCGGGCGCCGCCTGATTCCCGGATGCTGACTCAATGTGCGCGCGCGTCTGCCGGGAGGCCAGCTCATTCGAGGACCATTCGCCCCACGCGCTGCCAGCTGCCAGAATTCCCAACGGGGTCAAAAGCATCAGAGAAGCCACCACCCACCACAATCGGCGGGGGGATTGCCGATTCGCGGGTGGGAGGGCTGTTTCGGACTCCCTCGCGGGATTTTCCACGCCTCGCAGCAGCATCAGGTCGGCTCGTTGAAGATACGACACCATGCCCGCAGAGATCACTCCCTCGGCCAGCCCGGCAACCGCAAGGTGTCCGATCATCATGGCTGGAATGGCAACGCGCAGAGGGTAAGGCGCATACAGTGGACTTCCACTCGGATCGTGGAACAGTGCAGGTTGAATCCCGAACTCGAGTGCGGTAACGAACGCAGACGCGTTGATCGCGACGTATCCGGCAGCAGCGGCCGCGAGCACTCTTCGGCGGGAGCGCAAATCCGTGCCTCGTCCGATTACGCAATACACCCCGTAGGCAACGAATGATCCTACGATTGCCATGTTGAAGCAGTTTGCGCCGAGCGTGGTAATCCCGCCGTCTCCGAAAAACAATGCCTGGATGGCAAGGGCGATCGAAATCGAGAGCATCGAGCCCCAGGGACCGAGCACGATGGCAGCCACAGCCACTCCAACGGCATGACCGGTCGTACCGCCAGGCAGCGGCACGTTGAACATCATTACGACAAACGAGAACGCCGCAAACACAGAGATCAGAGGAATCGTCCGGGTCGCGAGCCTCCGTTTGATCTGACCGAGCGCGGAATACCACCCCGCAGCGGCCAGGGCGTAAAGGGTCGCGCAGGTGGAAGGGCTAAGGTAGCCGTCAGGAATATGCATGCTTGCGCCTGGCTGCTGCGCGGTGACTGCGCTTGCTTCACTGCAAAAATCCCGGGTGGGCACCGGCGATAATGGCAGCGCTCGCTCGTCCGTTTATGAATAACACAAAACTTCGCAGGGTGTTGCCGCGATGAAGGCCGGTGATCCAGACAGAGCGAGGGTGCAACGACCTCCGCCCTTTTTTAATTTTCCTTGCAAATCTTTACGCAGCTCGGTTGGGCGACAATGCCAGCGTGGCTGCCGATAGGTGTCGGGATGGTGTCAGGACAATAATGAAGAGATTCTTCAGCTTCGCCTCACGTTCACTCCAACCGAAACTGGGTCGGTCACGATAGCGGTCAGACGATGTGCATTATCACGTCGACCATCCCTGGGAGCACCGACGCTTGCCCGGAAGCTTTGGGCGCGGCCATCTCACCCGGCTGGCGGGAGGAAACCGGGAACGGTTTTGGTTTGGAGGTTAGATCTCAAACCTTGCACCATAGGACCACAACTTCTGCAATGACTGGCTCTGGGATTCGGAACAAATTGTGATCGATGAAGACCTGGACCACAACGGGTAGCGCCCGACTTACGACGTCGGGCTCGCGACCTAACCTCACCTCCTTTGTCAGGGCGAAGACTGGATAAGCCTCCGGCGACGTCCGGGTTTGGCGCCTGCCAGTGGGTTTGGCTCGGCCGGACTCCTTGCGGTGTGCGGCAAAGGCCGTGCGGCAAAGGCCGATTGCACTCGCCTCGGGGCATTCGTGCTGTTCCAGAGGTTTCCCAAGAAGAGAATACCCTGTCCGCAGAGTGGCTAAGTCCCTAAGCGTGCTGGACCTACTCCCGGCAGTGTCCGACCAGCCCGAGAGCGGACCGAGCGTCCTACAGGAATGCCTGTAGACCTAAGGCATAAAAATTTACATAGCCTTCTCCATAAAAACGTAGAAAAGGCTTGGATAAAGGAAGGGGATGATTTATTTTGGCGACCATTGGAATTTAGGACCTCGGGGCGCAAGCATCTAGGAGTGGACAGAACGGCCAGGGGTTGGGAACAGAAGCGACCTTGGGCGTTCGCCGGGCTGGATCGACTTGGTCAAGGGTGACCATCGCTCTCTTCCTGGGTGCGGTCGACAGTAGATGCCAGAAGTCTCGTAGGCCCCAAGAGGCCAGCCGTGAAATTTCCTCTCCGCCTGTGCTTGCTGGTATCGGTCTCCCTCATCACTTTTATATGCTCAGCGCTTGCCTTCGTTGGTGGAGAACCGGCTACCGACCCGCCTCGTTCTGAAGCAGGTGCGGCGTCCCCGGGGGTAGCGATCCCGGGCCCCCTGCGCTCGTTTCTGAGAATGGCGGGAATCAGCCAGAAGGCCACCCGTGAGGACGTGCTCCCCCTGCTTGCGCGCAACGTGTACGCGCAAGGATACGAGGGCGGAAGTCGCACCACTGAATTCCTGATTTTGCTGAACCGCTACGTCCAACAGGCCCGGGAACTGACTGCCCTGGCGGGTCCTGATGGCGTAATTCGAGTTTCCAATTGTGAAGACGCAAGACCCCTGCTCCATGTGCTCGGCTATCGGCCGCGACAGGAATGTGGACAGAGCAACGCCTCTCTGGAGACCGCCGACCCCGAGAAGGCTTTTCTCACGATTGATTCGGGTTTTCCTTTGCCCGAGCTGGAACAGACCCTGCAAGGGGGCAAGCCTTTCATTTACCCGTTCCAGGCGGCTCGCGTTCCGGTGCTGTTTGGAGAATCCGAATGGATGGCGGCCGGAAACAAGAACGACCAGCAGTACAGCAAGGACCTGGTCGATACGCTTCTCCACGATCCTGCCATGGCGCGCCTCTACTGGGCGTTCTCCCGACTCGACCCTGAGACCCGGGACACTTTAAAGCGGTCGGTTGGCATCCGGAAGCTGATCCCTGAATCTGCGGTACTTGATTTCTACGGCGGCTACATTTGCATTCGCTCCGGCCGCGTGCTCGTACCCGGCGGGCAAGTCGCAGAGCCTGCATGGAAGAGTCTGGTGGGAGTCGCGCCCCAATCGCCCGGGGAGTTTGTGCAGGAACTGGCGGAAAGAGACAAAGGCTGGCTGGCGGCGTATTTCGACGTGCTGTCGCGCGTCAGCCGCGCCCAGCAAGCATACTTTACCGAGCCCAATCGGCTGCGGCACTTCTACGAGGCGTTGCGAGCGCCGGAGCGATCCACGGCAGCAACCCGAGGCGCGTTTCGCCCCGCTCCCGGCCTGCTCTTGCTGGTGACCCGGCTCCAGTTTGAGCCCAATGGTGAGCCACACATTCCTGGGAATCTTGAAGTATGGAAAGAAATTCTTCGCCGGAAGAGCGATTCCAGCATTGTTCGCGAGTGGGGCAAGCGGGCGAACCGGTTGAGCAGTTCCGAGCAGCTTCTGCAGACCATGTTTGCCCTTTCCCGCGCCAACACGGAGGTCGGGCCGCTACAGATTTTTCTGGCGCTGAGCGAAATCGAGAGCCGGCGCTCTCCCCAACATCGCCTCTCGCCGGAAACCGTTCGATTGCTGGCGCACAAGTTTGACGAGTTCAGCGACCAGTATCGTGTTTTTTCCGAATTCCCGGAATTATCCGATGCCTCCCTCACGCTGTTTCTCGAGACCGCTGCAAGCCTGGATCACATCTACAACGCAGGGCTGCGGGGCAATGCGCTGGGAACCTTTCAGGCGAATCTGGGCATTTGGCAGGTCCTCGCACGCCAGGGTCAGATCCCCAAGGCAGAGCTGAACCAGTCCTGGCAGGAAACGATCAAGCCCTTTGCGAGGATTCACTCCGGGGCGCAACTTTTCGATGCCGGACATTCTTCCCTGAGCGAGATCGCACGGGCCGCCAGCGGAAAGCGCAGCATGACCCAGGAGGAAATTGTCGAGCTGCTGGCAGGTCCCAGCCAGACCAGCGCCGAAGGCAAGAGGATGCACCAGGAACTGGCCAATCGAATCCGCTCCGTGATCGATAGCCAGCGGCTGGTCTCGCTCGACACGCTGTTTGCCGTGGGGGAGGTGTTGAACGACAAGGCGCAAGGAAAGGCCCCGGAACCATCTGCGCTCCTGCTGACCGGACAACTGCGGGAATTTCAAATGCCGCAGCCGATTTTCACAAACGGGGAAAGAACCGAGTGGGCGGCTGGCATCTACAACAACAGTCATACGGACTCGGAAATGCGCACCGACCTGACGAAGGTGATCAAGTCGTCAGCGAGCCGGACGCAATTGGAAGATGCTCGCGGGCAGCTGGCTTCCTTCCAGAGAGACACGCTGGTGGGCCTCAACTACGCCTACTATGAGCCTCCCAGCGCGCAGGCGCTGCACAACAATCCGCTGCTGGTGCGCTCGCACGATTTCTCCGCAGAAACGGTGGGGGGAATCAAGGCGGTCTGGCAGGCCCCGCAACTGTTTGGGGAAGGCTCGCCCGCCGGCGGAGGCGCTCATCTGGTGGGCTCGCTCGCCGATTTGCCGTACGTGCTGGCCGAAGTCGAACAGGATTTTATGGCGCCGGAGAACGTGCAGGCCCTGATCTGGAGGGAACTGGTTCCCGGTCTGGTTACAAGTGCGGTCCTGCCGCGGTGGTGGGGCGTGACCCGGAACGAGCTGCACGCCGTGACGCTCTACCAGCGCGCCGGCGAAGAACTGCTGGCGGCCTCGATCGGGAATGAATCGGTGCGCGGGAAGACGATGACGATCCTGTCCGATCGCATGAGTCCGCAGGCCCGGGAGCAGATCGAACGGGCTCTCGGTGCCGGCCATTCTCCGGACCTGTTCGTCCATGTCATGCCGGCCGACACCTTCTACCTGGCGGCCGAGTTTCGCCGGAGATTCCCGGAGGATACGGCCGCCTGGGGTGCAGCGGGCCAGGAACTGGAGAAGGCTTTTCGCGAGCATCCGGCGGAGGTCAGCTGCGAGCGATTGTCTCAGGACTTTGGAGTGCCGCATCCCGCCCTGGCGCAAACCTACGCTCGCGAGCTGCTCAACGTTGCCCCGCTGCCTGCATTCGCGGGTTACTCGAGCCGGTTGCTGGCGGAATCGTGGGACTCCGGCAACCTTTATTGGGCCCGCCTGGCAGACGAGACCGGCTACTCACCCGAGGCCTTGAACCATCTGGTGCCGGAATTGACCCGGCGGATGGTGGAGAAGGTGTTTGCCACCGACTTTGAAGACTGGCCCGCCCTGGGACGTGCGATGCGGGAAACGGGTGAAGATTTCCGGCATGGGAAAATTACGTCCGCGCCGACCATGGCGGACGCAGCGTCCGGACGCTAACTCAGGTATGGACAGAAGCAGAAGTGGAGATTCGCAATGATGGATCGACCGGGACTCTCGATTCGCCAAGCCGGCGGCTTGGCTGCAGGATCCTTCGTAGCGCTCTGGATTTTCCTGGTGGCAGGGGCGGGCTCGGGCACACCGTGCGCGGCGCAGGAGAGCGAGGCGCACATTCACGTGGTCGTGAACATGGTCCAGCTCAACGTGGCCGTGACCGACAAGAACGGCAACTACATCACGGGCCTCAGTCCCAAAGACTTTGCCATTGTGGAAGACGGCATTCCGCAAAAGGTTGCCGCCTTTGCCGAAGGCAACGGCCCGACCCGCTCCCTGGTGGACTTTGCACCGCCTGAAGGATCTGCCGAGCGTGCCGTCCTTGCGGGGGAAACTGCAAGCTCCGCAACCCCTGATTCTCCACAAACGCTCGCCTCGATGGTGGCGGGCGCAAATGTCTTTATCCTGTTCGATACCAGCAACTATATGTATCGCGGCTTTGTGTATGCCCAGGACGCCATTGCAGACTTTGTGCGCTCGCTTGAAACCGCCGACAAGATCGCCCTCTATTCTTATAGCCGCGACCTGTCCCGGGTATCGACTCTCACTCCGGATCGTTCGCAAATTCTGCGCGCCGTCCGGACAACGGTCGCGGGAGACGAGGCTGCTCTCTACAACACCTTGCTGCTGACGCTGAAAGACGCTGCCCTGTGCACGGGAAGAAAAGTGGTGGTCGTGTTTTCCAATGGTCCCGACAATTCCAGCATCGTGCCGCCGGAGGACGTCGCTGAACTGGCCCAATCCGCCGGGATTTCCGTGTACATGATCAGCACGCAGCAGGCGAAACTCGAGCCTGTGTCGAGCGCGGTATTTGAGAGGATGACGGCCGCGACCGGTGGCAAAGCCTACTTTGCGAAGAACTGGAAAGATGAGAAGCAGGCATTTGCTTCGATCCGGGATGATCTCGGACATCTTTATTCATTAGCCTATTACCCGCAGGCAAATCCCAACCGAGGCTGGCGCGGGATCACGGTGAAATTGCTGGGCGAGCAGTTGAAGAAATATCGCGTGCGCACCCGTAACGGCTACCGGCCGCAACCGACCCGGTTTGCGACCGACGGCGCCAACGCAGCGGCCCAGGCGCCGCCGGCAGCCCTCAGTCGGTAGCTGACTCTCAGCGCGGCCAGTCGGAAGGAATCAGATTGAGCCGCCCCGTGAGCAGCGAAAGCAAAACAAACGCCCTCCCTCCCGCGGAGGGCGTTCCACGATCCCCTGCTCGAGATCTTCTTGTCAGAAGATGAACTTCAGTCCGAGCTGGACTGAGCGGGGTCCTCCTGAACCAACGGCAGGGTTGGCAGCTGCGATATCGGGAGTGGCACAGCCGCAGCCAAACGTTCCCGGCGCCCCGGGGTCGTTCTGCCCGTAGCCATTCTGTCCGCCGTAGGGATTGGCGAAATTCGGGTGATTCAGAATATTGAAGAGCTCCGCGCGGAACTGAGCGCGGACGCGCTCCCCGAAATGCCAGTTTTTAGCCAGCGAGAAATCCAGGTTCCTGAAACCCGAATCGGGGAAGATGTTTCGCCGCATGGTGCCGAAGGTTCCCTGGGCTGGGGGCGTCATGACCGAACTGCCCTTCTGGTAGCAACCGAAAGCCTGGAGTTGAACCATTTGCGCGTGCGCGACACAGGTTGGGTCGTTGATGGCATAGGCCGGGTCGGTGGGCCCCAGAGGATCGGTAGCAGGCGGCGTCCCGGACAGAAGAAAAGGTATCGGTATCGGTCCCGACTTGAAGTCCGAGGGGTTACCGGAAAAGTCCCAGCGCTGCGGCGTGCCCTGCGGTGGGCTGACGGGCAACCCACCCAGGCCGGAGATGTCCGTGGTCAGGTCAATGGGTCCCCAAAATTGCGGACTGGTGAGAGTCACGATGCTGTTGATCTCCCAGCCCTCGAGCATCTGGCCGAAGCCCCTCCTGCCAGGGATTGCGTAGGTCAGGGAAAGCGTCAGACGATGGCGAACGTCGAAATCGCTGTTGCCGTACTCTGCTGCCAGATTGGTGGAATCTTGTGGCAACCCATATCCGGCTCCGAAGTCCCAGTTCGCGCCGACATCGTCGAGAGCATGGGAGTAGGTATAACCAGCGACCATGGTGAGGCCATGGAAGTTCCGCGACGTCAGAGTGGCCTGCAATCCGTTGTAGTTCGATCGGTAGACGTTCCCCATCTGGAAAATGTTGCTCAGATATGGGAACTTCCCGTTGAAAGGTCGGGTCGTTTGATCGTCCGTGCCGGGCTGTTCCTGATTGATGTCCCGAATTCCGGTCAGCCTGGAGCCGTGGTTGCCGACGTAAGCCAGCTCCAGCGTAAGATTGGGACTAAAGGCATGCTGCAGGCCGAGCGTCCAGTTCCAAACGTAGGGTGATTTGATATTGCGATCCACACCCATGATGGCGCAGGGCTGCGAAACGCAATTGAGGCTGCTGTTGCTCAGGTTTCCATAGATTGGCCCATTGTCCCAGGTCGAGGTCGGATCCGGAAGGATCGTCAGGTTGCCGGTTGTGATCGTGCCGCCGGCTGTGTTCCCGGCGGAATCGATGACAGCACCGGTCGGGACGCTGGGCAAGCCGAAACTGTTGTTGAAGGCCAGGAACGACTGCCAGTTTACAAACTCGTACGTCAACCCGCCGCCCCCCCTCAGGACCGTATTTCCTTTCCCGTTAATATCCCAAGCGAAGCCAAACCGGGGAGCGAAATCCTTACCATCGGAGTTATAGACCTTCCCGATCTGCTTGCCTGCCTGCACCATTCCGAGATTGCGATCGAAGTTGCCCAGGAGGTTATGAGCTTCGCGAATCACCGAGTTGAATTCGTAACGCAACCCGAGATTCACGGTAAGGGTTCTGCCGATGCGCCAGTCATCCTGTAGGAAGCCAGCGTAGGACCAGTTGTGTGACTGTCGCGTTGGGTTGCCTGTCAGGACCGAAATCTTGAACGGTACCCCGGCGAAGAAATCTTCCAAGGGCGTCGTATTGAGAAAGTTCGCTGGGTTGGTGGGGTCAGGTGTGTTTCCGCCCAGGAACGTGATGCTGCCGCGAGCGTTGCCGAATGCACCCCCGCTCACGTAGTTGCGATGGAGCGAGCCTCCAAACTTCAGAGCATGCTTCCCGACTGTGTAGGACACGTGGTCTATAAACTGGGTGATCGTGTCAGGGCCCTGAAACTTCGGCCACTTGAAACCACCCAGTCCAGGGAAAAAATATCCGCCAAAGCCGATGCGTGGCAGTCCCCCCGTAAAAGGACCACTTACTCCCGTATTGAGACCGTAGCTCGATGCCGGCGTGTTGAGATCGCCTGGCAAAGTGGGCTGATAGAGGCGGTTATAGCCAAACCGGGCCTCGTTTACCAAACGAGCCGTGGGAGTCCATACCCAGCTGCCGCCCACGACTTGCGCCCGGGTGTGGATCAGCGATCGCCACCCGGTCTGCAGTTCGGGGAAATCTTCAACCGTTCCAGAGTTGTTTCCAAAAAAATACATCCCGCTGATCGTATTGCGCTCGTTCGGGTGGAAGTCGACCTTGACCACGAAGTTGTCCACGTGTACCTGGTTGGGGAACCCGTTCACGATATTGATGGTGGGATTGTTGTTGGTGGGGAACCCTTTTCCATTGCAACTGACAGTCCCGCTCGAGATCGAGCAGCCAGCGACTTGTAAGCTGGCCGGACTGATCCCCACGCCCGCCGCTTTCAAATCTGCGATCGCGTTCGGGATGCTGCCTCCACAGTCGCCCGTCGTGATGAATAGACAGTTGCCTGCGGTGGGCATCGCGACCATCGATGGACTGGTCACCCCGCCGAACTGGTTGCCCACGTCATACCGTTGACCCTCGTAGGCGCCAAAGAAGAAAGCCTTGTCCTTGACGATCGCGCCCCCGAATGAGCCGCCGAACTGCTCCAGGGTTCGCGGATTCTTTGGGCTTGGCGATTGGGAAAACGCACACGGAGCGGCCGCGCAGTTGAAAAAGTTACGGGCGTCCATCGCGCCATCGCGCCCGAAAGCGAACGCCGTGCCGTGAATGGAATTGGTGCCTGCTTTCAACCCAACGTTCACAATTGCGCCCGGCTTCCATCCATATTCGGCCGGAGGATTCTCCTGCAGGTTGAACTCCTGAATGGAATCGATCGGCAGGATGGTTGCAGAGTCCCCGGCAATCCCGGCGCCGTTGATGATCCCCTGCCCGGAATAGGGCTCGCTGTTGAGCAATCCTTCGATGATGTAGGCGTTATCCTCTGCGCGCAGCCCATTGGTGCTGGTGGTTGAGAATCCACCTCCCGGGTAGCGGACTACGCCCGGACGCAACTGCAGCAGGTTCTCGTAGTTGCGGCCGCTCAGCGGGAGATCGTTAATCTCCACGTTGCTGAGCGTTCCTCCCAGAGTGGAGGAGGTAGTGTCCAGCAGCGGAACTTCTTCCGATACAACCACCGTCTCCCTGACCTCGCCGGGCTGCAGCTGGACATCGACCACAACGTCCTTGGCGACCTCAAGAAGAATGTTGATGCGCTCCACCGCCTTGAACCCTTTTGCCTCGGCGCGCACCTTATAGGTGCCGGAGGGCAGGTTTGGAGCCACGTACGCCCCGGCCTCGTCGGTCGCAAGATTTCGCGTGACGCCGCGCTCGATATCGGTGATCACCACCATGGCGCCACTGAGCGCTGCACCTGTCTGGTCGGTTACGCTGCCCAGAATGCGCCCCGTATTGCTCTGGGACAGGAGCGGAATGCGGGTGAAAAGCAACAGAGCTGCGAGAGTAAGGAACCAAAACACCCTCGTCACAGGACGCATGGCATTTCCCTCCGGGGGATTCGTGCGATTATCGCTAGTTTGTGCGGCGACAAACCTAGGTCGCTCAACCGTGGTTGTCAAGTGCCTCGATCGGAACCAACCCGTTCTGGTCCGACAGCTATACCACCATATCCAGCGTGGGTCAACCAAGTTTCGCGATCGGAAGGATTGAAAATATGGTACGCCCCTGGGCGGACTGCCCCGGAAAAAGCTACCAGGACCTGGTGTCGGAGCGCCCGAAGCGCGAGCCGTACGCAAGGGAGGCGGCTCAGACGTCGAAGAAGACGGTTTCGTCCTTGCCCGACAGGCGAATTTCAAAAAGCCAATTCCCCGGCTGCGATGGATCGGGGCGCGCCATCAGAGTTTCGCGCCGCTCCGCCGGGACCAGTGCAAGAATCGGATCCTCCCCGTTACCGGGATCTTCGGCGAAGTAGGCGCGAGTCACCAGTCGCTGCAAGAGCCCGCGGGCGAAAATCGAGACGTTGAAGTGCGGAGCTTGCAACCCGTCGCCGGGACCGGGCACTCGACCGGGTTTGATGGTTTCGAACATGCAACACCCGTCTTCTCCCACCGGCAGGCGGCCGAAACCGTAGCAGTCCGGGTCGTCCGGTTTTTGCTGCGTGTCCTCCGGGTGCTGATACTTGCCCAGGCTGTTCGCCTGCCAGATCTCGACCACAGCGTCGGGGACCAACCGGCCATCTCCGTCGGTGATGCGGCAGCACAGGCGCATCCGTTCACCCTGCGCATGCCTGCCGGCGAGGGTGGCGAGCGAGTTCCGTAACGTGAGGCCCAGGTGAAGGAAGGGTCCGGAGGTTTGCGAGGCGGTGGGCGGCAGTTTCATGTCAGGTCTCGAACGGCGTGGCTTCGCGTCCTCGCAGGACAAGGTCGAAGCGGTAGCCCAGGGCCCACTCCGGTTCGGTCGTTCCCAGGTCGAAGGCGGCAATCAGGCGTTCCCGGGCCTTGGCATCTGGGACGGACTGCGAAATCGGATCCAAGGGAAAGAGCGGATCGCCCGGGAAATACATTTGCGTGACCAGCCGGGTCGCGAAGGCGTTCCCGAAAAGCGAAAAGTGGATATGCGCGGGACGCCAGGCGTTGTCGTGATTGCGCCAGGGATATGCGCCGGGTTTGATGGTGACGAACCGATATACTCCGTTCGCATCCGTCAGTGTTCTTCCCGCCCCCGTAAAGTTGGGGTCGAGGGGTGCAGCGTGATTGTCATCGGCATGCAAATAGCGTCCGGCCGCATTGGCTTGCCAAATCTCAACCAGGGTGTGCGGGATTGGCCGGGCATCATCGTCGAGGACGCGCCCGGTCACGATGATGCGTTCGCCCTGAGGCGCGGCGGCATGCTGCCGGGTCAGGTCGTTGTCGGTCTCGCCGATATCCTGGTGGCCGAACACCGGCCCGGTGACCTCGGAGAGCGTGTGCGGCAAGACGATCAGCGGCCGTGAGGGAGCGCGCCGGGTCGTGGCTCGATACGGGGGGTACAGATAGTCGGGTTGGGTGCCGGCTGCGGGTCGTCGGTACGCTTTGACCTTCATCGTTTCTTCTCGGAAGCCGACGGCGGAGTCAACAGCGGAATGGTTTTAGGGTCGGCTGGGTGCGGCAACGACACCAGAAACGCGTAGATATCGGCCAGTTCGGTTTCCGATGTGATTTTGCTCGAGTAGGGAGGCATTTGACCACTCGGCTGGCGGATGTATCTCACAAAGGCGGTGAACTTCATCGGTTCCGGCCCGATGCTCGGGCCACTGAGCGGCGAGCCCTGTGCTTGTCCTCCGTGGCACTCGTAACAGCCGTAGCTGTCATAGAGACGCTTGCCGTTTTTCGGATGGCCGTGAACCGGACTGTCTGCTTTGGGGATTGACTCGACCTCCTGGGCAGTCGATCTCAAACTGGCGAGCGCGGCCAGACCCAGCACGGCAATCGATGCCAGCACGCGCACACCAGGGCAGGCCGTTTGAGTGCGCAGGTTCCAACCAGGGTGAGCGCATTTTGAAACTCGGAACATAGCTGTCTCCCTGAACTGCCTACCGCGGCTGGGTGATCACATCGACCAGAGCCGGTTCCCCGCGTTCGACGGCCGTAATCGCTCGCCCAATCGCTGGCCCCAGGTCTTTCGGGTCGCTGACCGGGCCTTCGGCATGCAGCCCCATGCTCTGCGCAAGCTTGGCGAAATCGATGTTCGGTTGATCGATGGTCGTGCCCAGATGCGCGCGGTCCACGCCCCGGTTATGGCGATTCCCCATGCGTTGCACATGCATGACCTCCTGATGATACGCACGATTGTTGTGCATGATGCTGAGAACAGGAATGCGGTGGTGAGCCGCCGTCCACAAGACTCCGGGTGCGTACATCAGGTCTCCGTCGCACTGGATGTTCACCGACAGACGGCCATGCTGCCGGTTCGCCAGCGCGGCACCCACGGCCGCGGGCGCGCCGTAGCCCACTCCGTATCCGCCGGCGCCGCCGATGAACTGGTAGTGCTTCTCAAAGGCCCACAGGCGCAGCGGCCAGTTGCTCATCCCGGGCGCGACGTCTGACACGAGCGACCAGTCTTTGTTTCTGATTTGTGCCCACAGTTCTGCGGACAGACGCGCGGTGCTGATCGGGCTGGCATCCCATGCGTAGGCCGCGTCGGAACGAACTTCCTGCAAAAGCTCCCCATGGGTTTCCGCAAGCCTTCTGCCGCGGTCTTCGAGGGTTCGTTTCCGGTCCGAGTTCAGGGCACGCCTGACCGCATCAATGAGCGAAGGCAGTGTCGCTTCCGCATCGGCGGCGATGGCCAGATTCAGTTCCGGGTAACGCTGAAAATCCTGGTAGTTGCCTTTGACGTACAGATCGTTCGCTGTAATGCTAATCAACTTGGTTTTTTCATCGATGATCGACTGCGAACTGCGCTCCAGTTGATCGCGATAGGAGTGCACGGCGCCCCAGAAGTCGGTGACCTCCAATCCCAGAATCACATCGGCGCCGGAAATCAGTTCCCGCCCGCGGGCCGAATGATTGAACGGATGCATGGTCGGGAAATTCATGCGCGATGCCTGATCGATGACCGGAGCCTGCAGGGCTTCGGCAAGCTCAATCAAAAGCGCAACGCCACTCGCGGTGCGGGCCGCACGATCGGCAATGATCACCGGATTCTCCGCGGCGACCAGCAGGCGCGCGGCTTCGGCGACGGCGGCTGAATCTCCCTGCGGCGGCGCGGCCAGGGTGAGCTTCGGAATGCGCAGCGCGGCATTGGCGGGTACGGGCCGCTCCTGTAGATCGCTGTCGGCCACCAGGAGGATGGGCATCATGGGCGGTGTCATCGCGATCTTATAGGCCCGCACGGCGGACTCCGCGAAATGGGTGAGGGAAATCGGCAGGTCGTCCCACTTGGTGTAGTCGCGCACCATGGCAGCCGCGTCCTGCACGCTGTGATCCCACTCCACGCCCGGCCGGCGCATGGTCTCGTCGAGGGTATTGCCGAGCACGATGTAGACCGGGACACGGTCGCAGTAGGCGTTAAAAATACCCATGGCTGCATGCTGCAGACCCACCGTGCTGTGCGCGAACACCGCCATCGGCTTGCCGGCGATCTTGGCGTAGCCATGCGCGATGGCCACCGCGGATTCTTCGTGGCAGCAGGTGATCAATTCCGGGGATTGATTTCCTGCGTAGTTGATGACCGACTCATGCAACCCTCGGAAGCTGGAACCGGGATTGGCGGCTACGTATTCAATCCCCAGCGACTGGATTACATCGAGCATGAAGTCCGAGCCAGGCCGATCGGTCGTGAGGACTTCGGCTTCGGACCCGTCACCAATCTCCGCCACCCGGGACATCCGCGGTGGCGCGCCTCGTGCAAGTTTGGGAGCCGGCATCGCTCGAACTTCCCCAACCACCAGTGCCGCCATGCTGGTGGCGGCCGCACTCTTCAGGAATCTGCGCCGGCCGAGTCTGTCCCGTTTCCGCTTACCCATTGCTTGTTCGTGGCCTCCGGTCCTCGAACGTCGTCAGTCTGCGCCAGCGTGTTTCCGAGTGACCAACATTTCAGATTCTCGACCCAGGCAGTCGGGCATCGGTTCTAGCCCAGCAGATCGAGAAATGAGCGCGCATTTTCCCGCAGGAGTGGCAGCAGGCGTTCGATCATCTCTCCCGCCGACACGCGAGCGGCATGAACGCCCACATTGATGGCCGCCACGGTGCGGTTCTGGCGCGTCCTTATCGGGACCGCGATCGACCGGAGCCCCAGTTCAAGCTCTTCGTCAGTGAGCGCGAACTCCTGGCTCCTCACCCGACAGATGATTTCGTAAAGCAGGCCCCTGTCAGTGACGGTTTTTGGCGTCAAGGCCTGCAGATGCACGCGATCGAGATAGGCCGTCAACTCGGCCTCCGGTAAGGCGGCCAGCAAAACCCGTCCCATCGATGTGCAGTGCGCCGGGAGCCGGCTTCCCACCGAGAGCCCCACCGACATCACGCGCTTGGCCGACGAGCGCGCGAGATAAACAATTTCGTCTCCGTCGAGGATGCTTAACGAACTCGATTCGTGCACCGCCTCGGTGATGCGCTCGAGGATCGGTTGTGCGATCGTGGGCAGTGAAGTCGACGTGAGGTAGGAAAATCCCAGCTTGAGAACTCGGGTCTTCAAACGGTAAACGCGGCCGGTGTACTCGGCGTAGCCGAGTTGCTCCAGGGTAATCAGCAACCGCCGGACCGCCGCTCGCGAAAGGCCGGTTCCACGGGCAATGTCTGCGACCGTTTGTCCCTCAGTGTGCCCTTCGAAGCTCTCGATCACCTCAAGTCCGCGCGCCAGTGAAAGCACGAAATTGGGATCGGCCTGCGTCTTGAGAGGATCGACCTCGTCTTCGGCCGCCGTCGCGGCGTGTGCTTCCACGGGGTTTTCAGGAGTCTGCATTTTCCCGGTACTCGTGGTCGAAGAGTCCTACGAGGTTTGGCGATATTCGCACATTTGTACCAGTCCATGCAAATCCCGGCTTGACACCCGGACACGGGGGAGGATATCTTTGCCCGCACAAATCCGCGATTATCGCACAGCCGATCTGGGCCCCAAGCAGCGGTTTAGAAGGTCAAACCCGGCTTTCCCCTGATTGCGGTTTTGAGTGGCTCGACGACAAAAGTGAACGACAAAATAAGGACCTGTCCCGGAAGCATGCTCAGGCTGGCAACTCTCTCCGCCTTGTGGTTCGCACTCTTCATGCCCGCGGCCTGGTCCGCGGATACCGCGCGAGCGAAAGACCTGAGCGAGGAGCAGCGCCTGGGTCGACGGATTTTTCAGCAGCGCTGCGCAGTCTGTCATACGCCTCCCATGGTGATCAGCAGGCAGTACGGTCCGTTTCTCAGCCGGGAGACCGTGGAGGGGCGGGAAGGTTCGGTTCGTTCCACGATCATGGACGGTGAGACCGACCTGATGCCGGGGTTTCGCTACGGGATGGAGCCATCGCAAGTCGAAGCGATCATCGAGTATCTGAACACGGTGGAGAAGCCTTCCCGACCAGTCAACAGTTGGGTAGCGGGGCACTAGAGCAAACATGAACCTGAGGAACAGAAGAGCAGGCCGGGGTAGCAAGCTGTTTCTGGGAGCCGTTGTATTGCTGCTGCTGGCGGCAATTCCCGAAAGCGGGGTGGCGGCCGAAGGCCCGGCGATCTTGACCGGAAGCATTACTTCGCCGCTGGGAGGCAAAGTGGCCGGTGCCGCCGTCTCCGCAAAAGGCGTCGGGCAAACCATTACAACCAGCGTGTTCACCGACGAGCAGGGGAACTACTACTTTCCGCCGTCTCTTGCGCCCGGAAAATATCGGATTTGGGCCCAGGCTGAAGGGTATCGAACGGCCCGGGCTGAAATCACCCTGCAGAGCGAACTGCAACGGCAGGACTTCGCCCTGACCAAGTCCAATGACTTCATCCAGCAATTCACTGCGCAGGAGTATCTTGCCGCGCTGCCCGAGGACACGCCCCAGCGCCGACGGATGAAGGACATCTTCTACAACAACTGCACCGGTTGCCACGAAGCCAGCTACATTCTGCAGAACCGCTTTGACGAAAAGGGCTGGGAGTCGGTCATCAACCTGATGAGCACGATGGTCAATGGCGGCGGCAATTATGGCGGCCCCGACCAGCCTCCCTTCCCGGCGATCCACTACTACAAGAAGGAACTCGCCACCTACCTGGCGGAAATGCGGGGTCCGCACGCCTCTCCGATGCAGATCAAGCCACATCCCGGTCCGAAGGGCGCCGCGGCCATGACGGTCACCACCGAGTATGATGTTCCGGTTGCGGACCCGAGCTTGTTCTCGGCCAATGACGGATACGCCAGCAATGACGGCAGCGACTGGTTCCTGGGCACCCCGTCGCGCTTGAACGGTGTCGGCGGTGCGCACGACACGCAGATGGATCGAAACGGCAACCTGTGGTTTACCTACGCACAACCCAGTTTCGTTCGCTCGCTCGGAAGGGTCGATGCAAAGACCGGTGAAGTGACCAACATAAAAGTGCCGGGCATGAACGGGATGGCCTCGTTCACCCACGGTCTGGCAATTGATCACCATGGATTCTTGTGGTTTACGGCAGCCGGTGCCGGGTCAGTCGACGGCGGTGTCGGGAGTCTGGGCAAGATCGACCCGAACACGCGAAAATTCGAGATTTACGCGCCTCCCAGGGGAATGAGCGGTGTGACCTTGAGCGTGGACGAGGATGCCAAGGGAAACATCTGGGCCAGCACGGCTGCCGGCGCAGTTCGCTTTGACCCCAGAACGAACCGGTACACCGAATTCAAGTCGGTCACTCCGGTCAGCTCCGAAGGCACCGGCGAGTCCTATGGAGTGACGGGCGATGCAGAAGGCAACGGCTGGTGGGCCCAGATGTTCATTGATCGGGTGGGCAAAGGGGACCCCCTGACCGGAAAGTCTTTGGAAGTCAAAATACCGCCCCACCGGGCGCTGGCCGAGGACGCAATCACCGACCAGGACCGGAAACTGCAGTCGTTGTCGGGCGTCTTCATGTCGGACTTTTCGGGCTGGTGGTCGCAAGGTCCGCGCCGAATGGGCGCCGACAAGAACGGCGACGCGATGTGGGTGTGTGACTATTGGGGAGGCAACCTGGCCAAGGTCGACATCCACACTCTGAAGACGACGCTGTATCCGTATCCGACTCGCGAATCCGCGATCTACGCGGCGGTTGTGGACAGCCATCACAACGTGTGGGTGAATCTGTTCAACGGGGATGCGGTCGCCAAGTTCGATCCGGCTACCGAGCAATGGACCGAGTACCCTCTTCCATCCCGAGGAGTCGAAATGCGTCATGTCGCGATTTCCGAATTGCACGGAAGCCCCGAGGCGGTTTTGAGCGAGTTTCGGGTGGGGAAAATCGCAGTGATGCACTTCCGCACGAAGGAAGACTTGCAGGCCTTGCAAACCCAGGTTCAACAAATGGAGGCCCGCGGCCCATAATAGCTCCTGCCCGCGCGGAGCCAGCCCCCAATACCCAAGCCGTAGGTTGCGGTTGAATGAAAATCGCCTGGCTGCAATTGCACCCATGGAAATACTGAATCGAAAGCCCCCATCCCGTCTCCCGGTGAACCGGCGTCAATGGCTCAAGTCGAGCGCCGCGCTGACGGCGAGCTGGTTGCTTCTCAAAACCCCTGGACAAGCCTGGGCGTGGCCGGGAAGGTCAGACGAGCCGGCCGGCGATGTGCGCGGCGAAAACATCCAGTATGCCTCCGCCACTTTCAAGGTTGACGCCTATGTCGCCAGTCCCGCCGGTCGGGGAGTGCACCCGTCGCTGGTGCTCGTCCACGACGATCAAGGTCTCAACGAACACACCCGTGAAGTTGTCCGTCGTTTTGCGGCGGCCGGGTTCTACGCAATGGCACCCGATCTTTTGTCGCGCTCGGGCGGGACCAGGCAGAAGAGTGCGGGCCAGGTGGGCGAAGCCCTGGCTGCTATCTCGACCGACGCGAGCGTCGAAGACCTCCGCGCCGGCTGTTCGTATTTACGCGCTACGCTCAACCCCGGCACGGACCGGGTATCAGCCGTCGGCCTGGGCTGGGGCGGCTGGCGTACCTACCTGCTGGCGGCGAACCTGGCGGGCCTGTCCCGGGCTGTCGTCTACAGCGGCAATGCTCCTGGCGACGGACTGAAAGACATCGAAGCGCCTTTCCTGGCACACTACGGCCAATTCGATTTTCGCATGGCGGGCAACGCGTTGTGGCTGGAGAAAGAAATGGGCAAGCGCTTCGAGTACTTCATCTATCCTGCCGTCGATCACGGCTTCTACGACGATGCCAGTCCTCACTACAACGCCGAAGCCGCTAAACTTGCCTGGTCGAGGACTCTGGACTTCCTGCGGTCGACGGCATGAGACGCGTGTCGGAAGCGCCCGCAAAACGCGACCGAGCCAACCATGTCTAAGCTGCGATTATCCTTCGCCTGCTGGAACTACGACCGCACCCGCGCCCTAATGGAAGGCAGAATTCCCGTCGATGGCATCGACCTGACCTATCTGAATCTGCCGGTCGAAGAAACATTCTTTCGCATGTTGCGGCATCACGAGTTCGACGTCGCCGAGATGTCGCTGTCTTCCTACGTGATGTCCAGATTTCGAGAGAGCCCGCCCTTCATCGCGATTCCGATATTTCCTTCCCGGTTTTTCCGGCATTCCTGTATCTACGTCAACCGCAACAGCGGAATCGCCGAACCCAAGGATCTGATCGGCAAACGGGTCGGCACACCGGAATTCCAGATGACAGCCGGAGTCTGGATCCGTGGCATTCTCAGCGATGAGTATCAGGTTCCCGTCACCGGAGTCGATTACTTCAACGGGGGCGAGGAACAACCGGGCCGAGGGGAGAAACTGAAACTCGATCTGCCGGCCGAGATCCGTCTCCAACCGATCCCCGAGACCAGGACGCTGGCGGCCATGCTCGACTCGGGCGAGATTGACGCTCTTTACACCGCGCGGATGCCTTCCACCTTCACCCATGGTTCCGGCGCGGTGCGGCGACTTTTTGAGGACTATCCGGCGGTGGAGCGCGCGTACTACCTCAAGACGAAAATCTTTCCGGTCATGCACACGGTCGTGATTCGGCAGGACGTTTATGAAAGGTATCCGTGGGTGGCGCAGTCGCTGTACAAGGCGTTCGTGCTGGCGCAGCGGGAAGTCTATCAGGATCTCTATCAGACGGCGGCGCTCAAGTACATGCTGCCTTGGCTCATCCGGCATGTGGAGGACACGCGCGCGCTGATGGGACAGGATTTCTGGGCCTATGGGTTCGAACCGAATGTTCATGTGCTCGAGACCTTCCTGCGGTATTCGTTTGAGCAAGGCCTCTCCAAACGCCGGTTGAAGCCGCATGAACTGTTCGCGAAAGAATCTCTGGAGTCTTTCAAAATCTGAAATTCGAGCCGTCCAGAGACGGCGGGGATCGCATGCCACAGGCCAGTTCGGCACGCTGGTGGGGGTTGGGACGGGGCGACATCGACGCCAGCATTGCGCAACTGGGTTTCAACCTTGCGCAAATGGTCATTCCAGTCTTTCTGCTGCTGCCCGTAGGAATCCCGCTCGAGTTCAGCATCGGCCATCTCCTGCCCGGCTATGCGGCGGGCTTCCTGGTCGGCTCGCTCGGCCTGACCTGGCTGGCGATTCGGTTGCGGACCCGGGACCATCGTACCGATGTGACCGCGCACGTTTACGGCAACAACGTGCCGGCAATCATCGCGTATGCTCTCGCGATCGTGTTGCCGGCGTACTTCGAGACCCACGACCCGATCTCGGCGTGGCGAGTCGGGGCGGCGGCCGTGATCTGGACGGGCATCCTCAAGCTGGCGGTCGCACCGTTTGCCGGAATGTGCCGGCGCTTCATCCCGATTCCCGCTTCCATGACGGTGTTCGGCGCGGCCATGTACAGCTACCTTGCCCTGGTGCTGCTGCAACGCGTTTTTGATCACCCTCTCGTCGGCATCATCGCGCTCGCCATCGTGTCCTGCAGCGTACTTGCCAACTTGCCCATCACGCGTTGGCGGGTGCCGCCCTTCATCGTCGCCTGGATCATCCCTCTCACGGTCGGCCTGGCGGTCGGATACGTGCATCCGGCTTGGCGTGGCTGGTCTCCGAGCCTGCCCTGGGTCGCCTCTTTGGCGCCGTTGCGGAGCCTTCGACTGGCTTTGCCGTATCTGTCGGTGATCGCACCCATCGCGATCTACCAGGTCTTGCAGGACATCGCCTCGGTCGAGGGAGCTACCGCGGCCGGCGACAACTACGACGCGCGCGCCGTGGTTGCTTGCGACGGGATTGCGACCTTGCTGTGCGGACTCGCCGGGTCTGTGATTACGCCGGTCGTTTATGCACTGCATCCGCCTTACAAGACGATGGGAGCCAGAATCGGTTTTGCCTTCTGGACGCCGATCATCTTCATCGCCGTCGTGATGAGCGGGCTGACCCTGTTCATCTCTCAATTGTTTCCGTGGCCGATCCTGGCGGCGATGATTGCCTACGTTTCGGTGGGGGTTGGAACGGCCACCCTGCGCCGGGTGGATCCGAAATACCTCAGTGCCGTGCTGCTTGGGCTGGTTCTGCCTGCCGGAGCGGTGGTGTCTGCCGCTGTCAGCTCGGCCTTGCTCTCGTTGAAGCTCTCGCCTGCCAGTGCCGACGTGCAGACCGCGTTGAACCGGTCGATTTACTGGGGATCGTTGCAGGGATTGGGAAGTGGCTTCCTGTTTCTGGTTCTGGTGGTAGCCTCGTTGATCACTGAAATGATCAACCGGAATTTCAGCCGGGCCGCGCTCTGGTGTATCGTGGCGGCAGCTTTTTCCTGGCTCGGGCTGATGCATTCCCCCATCTTCCGGTGGGGTGCCCAGCCCACCTACGCTGCCGGATGGTTGGCGGCGGCAGCGATTGCCTTCTCGGGGCGCTGGTGGAGAGGAGACGTGGTCAACTCTTCCTCCGCTGTGAACTCAAGCGTGGTAACCAGCACGCCGTCGGTGTCGATACGCTAGACCCGCGCACGGTGACCGGCGACCTTGAATCAGCAGTCTCAACTCTGCCCGAAGGGAGATCCCCAGGTGAGATCGTTTGTCATCGGAATCGTTCTCGGCGCTGTTCTGGTACCTCTGCTGATCTATGCATACTTTGCATCGGGCAGCGCTCCTGCCGCAACCTCGGCGCCCGCCATGCCGTTTGAAAAGATGCTGGCCCACAAAGCGCTCAACGCACGCATCGACAAGGAAATGCCCAAAAGCGTCCCGGTGCCCGCCACCGAGGCTAACTTCGCAGCGGGCGCGCAGATCTATCGGGAACACTGCGCCGTATGCCACGCCCTTCCCGGGCAGCGCGAAAGCTCGATCGCGGTCGGGATGTATCCTCGGCCTCCAAAACTGCTGGAAGGCAAAGGCGTGACCGACGATCCCCCCGGCGAAAGCTATTGGAAGGTGGCGAACGGGATTCGCCTGACTGGAATGCCGGGTTTTCGAGACGCACTCGATGAGACGAAGATGTGGCAGGTCAGCTTGCTCGTCGCCCAAGCCGACAAGTTGCCGAAGTCCGTGCGGGACAGCCTGACGGCTCCGCCCGCGGTTCCCGCGCCACAACTGGCAACCAAATAAATCGTGTACTCGAGTTCGTAAGGCCCCGTGGGCCCCAAAAATCGCGCAGCCTGCAGCCGCGGATCGGTGCCGAGCTCGAGGTATGCGCCGTCAAAATCCGGGAATGCGACCGACGGGCAGATGGCCGAACTCGTCCTTCAGGCAACCGGCTCGAGACGGGAAGCGAGGTTTTCTTTCGCCAGCAGTCGCAATTTTGCAGTGACCTGGACAAACGTCCGGCCCGCGGCTTCTCTAGCCCTCTAGAATAGTCTGGCGCCTCCGCTGAAACCTCAAATGCGCGCCTGGATCTGCTGAGCGGGAACCTGTGTAAAACTTTGTAAATCTGTGAAAATAAACGCACCCTACTTTAGACTGTATACGTCAGACAGATAGGCCCTCGCGCGAGGGCCGCAATGCTTCCTCATTTAGATCGCCGACAGGGTCCAGGAAACCGCGGACGGGGTTGGGCTTGGGGCTCTTGCTTGGCACGGCAACCAATCATCCATGAAAGAGTCTATGAATCGACACCTTAATCCGCGCAAGCCGTGGTTGTCGCCAGCGATTGTTTTGCTATCTCTGGTTGTGCTGGCAGGTTGTGGCGGCACAACCAGCAAGTCGGCACAGGCGGGTGCCGGGCCCCAGGCAATCCCGGTTGCGGTGGCAGCGGCGGAACGGCGGGACGTCCCGGTCTATGTGGAGGGCTTGGGCAGCGTACAGGCCTACAACACGGTGAGCCTGAAGAGTCGGGTGGACGGCCAGATCGTACAGATCGCCTTCAAGGAAGGGCAGTTCGTCAAGCAGGGCGATCTGTTGATCGTCATCGATCCGCGTCCCTATCAAGTGCAGTTGGAACAGGCCGAGGCGGCCCTGGCGCGGGATCAGGCGCAGTTGAAAAACGCGCAACTGGACTACGACCGCTACCAGGGACTGGTCAAGGACGGAGTGATCGCGCAGCAGCAGTTTGATGCACAGAAAGCGCTGGTCAACCAACTGCAAGGAACGGTTCAAGCTGACCAGGCCACCATCGACAACGCCAAGCTGCAACTGGTCTACTCGCGGATCACGGCGCCGGTCAGCGGCCGCATCGGGCTTCGTCTGGTCGATATCGGCAACATGGTGCACGCCACCGACACGACCGCGCTGCTCGTGATCACACAACTGCAACCGATCGCCGTGGTGTTCACCCTGCCCGAGGACTCGCTGCCGGCGGTTGCCCAGCATATGAGGAGCGGCGCGCTGGAGGTCGACGCCTACAGCCGAGATGACAGCACCAGACTTGCAGCCGGCAAGCTGTTGACCATCGACAACCAGATCGATCCGACCACGGGCACCGGCAAGCTCAAGGCGATTTTCGAAAACCACGACAACGCGCTCTGGCCTGACCAGTTTGTGAATGCGCACTTGCTGCTTGAGACGCGCAAGGGCGCAATCGTCGTTCCCGCCGCCGCCATCCAGAGAGGGCCCCAAGGCAGTTCACTGACGTACGTGGTGAAGGCAGATAAGACCGTGGAGATCCGGCAAGTGAAGGTTGCGCTCACCCAGGCCAACATCAGTGTGGTCGATTCCGGGTTGGCTCCCGGCGATATGGTGGTCACCGATGGGCAGGACAAGCTGCAGGGGGGCAGCCGGGTCGAGCCCCATAACGCCGCCCCCGGGGCCGCCCGAAAGCCGGCGCAGACCTCAGGAACCATGGGGCAATGAGTCCGTCTCGTCTATTCATTCTGCGGCCGGTCGCGACCACATTGCTGATGGTGGGCCTGACGCTGGTGGGTCTGGTCGCCTACAAGCAACTCCCGGTCTCGGCCCTGCCCGAAGTGGACTACCCCACCATCCAGGTCATGACGTTTTATCCGGGCGCTGACCCGGAAGTGATGGCCTCTTCGGTCACGGCTCCCCTGGAACGCCAGTTCGGACAGGTACCGGGCCTGAGCCAGATGACCTCCACAAGTTCCTTTGGCAGTTCGCTGATCATTCTGCAATTCAATCTTGATCAGAACATTGACGTGGCGGAACAGCAGGTGCAGGCAGCCATCAACGCAGCCACGACCTATCTGCCGAAGGACCTTCCCAATCCTCCGATCTACAGCAAGGTAAATCCCGCCGACGCGCCCATCCTGACGCTTGCGCTTACCTCCGACACACTGCCGCTCACCAAAGTCGAAGACCTTGCCGATACCACGCTCGCCCAGAAGATTTCCCAGCTTACCGGTGTCGGCCTGGTGTCGATCAGCGGCGGGCAGAAGCCGGCCGTGCGGATTCAGGCCAATCCGACCGCGCTGGCGGCCTATGGGCTCGGTCTGGAAGACTTGCGAACCGTTCTTGGGCAAGCCAACGTGGATCAGGCCAAAGGAGTCCTGGACGGTCCTCGACAGTCCTACACCATCAATGCCAACGACCAGCTGTTTTCGAGCAGCGATTATCGCGACATCATCGTGGCCACCAAGAACGGTACGCCGGTCCGGCTGACCGACGTGGCGACGGTCATCGACGGCGCCGAAAACGCGAGGCAGGCCGCCTGGATGAACCTGACTCCCGCGGTCATCGTCAATATCCAGCGCCAGCCGGGCGCCAACATTATCAGCGTGGCCGATCGGATCAAGCTGCTGTTGCCCCGGCTGCAGTCTTCCCTGCCATCCTCGGTCAAACTGACCATCCTCACCGATCGCACGCAAACCATTCGAGCCTCGGTCAACGACGTGCAGTTTGAACTGCTGCTCACCATCGGCCTGGTCATCCTGGTGATTTTTCTGTTTCTGCGCAACCTGCCCGCAACCGTGATTCCCAGCGTTGCCGTGCCCCTCTCGCTGGTGGGTACCTTCGGCGTGATGTACCTGCTCGGATACAGCCTGAACAATCTCACGCTGATGGCGCTCACCATCTCGACCGGTTTCGTCGTCGATGATGCCATCGTCATGATCGAGAATATCGACCGCTATCTCGAGGAGGGAGAATCCCCGCTCGAGGCGGCCCTGAAAGGCGCCGGTCAAATCGGATTTACGATCGTGTCGCTGACCGTGTCTCTGATCGCGGTGCTGATTCCGCTGCTCTTTATGGGCGACGTGGTCGGGCGCCTGTTCCGGGAATTCGCCGTCACCCTGGCGGTGACCATTCTCGTCTCTGCCGTGGTGTCGCTCACGCTCACCCCGATGATGTGCGCGAAACTGCTGAAGACCCGGGGCGAAGGTGGTGCCAGGCGCAGCCGTTTCTACCAGGTCTCGGAGAAGTTCTATGAACGGGTGATTGCCAGGTATGGATCCAGCCTGCAATGGGTGCTCAAGCACCAGACCGCCACGCTCATCGTGACCTTCGGCACGCTGGCATTCACGATCCTGTTATTCCTCTACGTCCCGAAGGGTTTTTTCCCGGTGCAAGACACCGGTGTGATTCTGGGTATCTCGGACGCGCCCCAGACCGTTTCCTTCGACGCCCTGGCACAACGCCAGCAGGCCCTCGCCCGGGTCATCCTCAAAGATCCCGCCGTCGACAGCCTGTCCTCGTTCATCGGCATTGACGGAGTCAACACCACGCCCAACAGCGGACGCATCCAGATCAACCTCAAGCCGCGCAATCAGCGAAAAGACACTGCCTCGGACATCATTCGCCGCCTGCAACCGCAGTTGGCGAGTGTCGAAGGCATTACCCTGTACATGCAACCCGTGCAGGACCTCACCGTCGAAGATCGCGTCAGTCGAACCCAATTCCAGTACTCGCTCGAGTCTGCCGACGTGAACGATCTGAATACCTGGGTGCCCCGGTTGATGGACAAACTGAAAGCCGTGCCGGAATTGAGTGATGTGGCCAGCGATCAGCTCACCGGCGGCCTGAAGGCGGATCTGGTCATCGACCGGGATACCGCCGCCCGCCTGGGAATTCTGCCGCAGGCAATCGATGACACCCTCTATGACGCTTTCGGCCAGCGCCAGGTGTCCACGATCTTCACGCAGTTGAATCAATATCACGTCGTGCTCGAAGCCGAGCCGAGTTTCCAGCAGAGTCCGGATTCGCTCAAGAACATCTACGTGCGCTCGTCGACGGGCACCGAGGTGCCGCTCTCGGCGTTCGTGCATTTCCGCTCGACCAATGCGCTGCTGGCGATTAACCACCAGGGCCAGTTTCCAGTGGTGACGCTTTCCTTCAACCTGGCGCCGGGAGCCTCCCTGGGAGACGCGACCCAGGCCATTGAGCAGGTCGAGCATGACATCAATCTGCCGGCCAGCATCCATACGAGCTTTCAGGGAACCGCGGCCGCATTCCGCAATTCGCTGTCTTCCGAGCCTTACCTGATCCTGGCAGCCCTGGTGACGGTCTACATCGTGTTGGGCGTGCTCTATGAGAGCTACATTCATCCGATCACGATCCTGTCGACCCTCCCCTCGGCCGGAGTGGGCGCGATTCTGGCGCTGCTGCTGACCCGCAACGACTTCAACGTCATTGCTCTGATTGGCATCATCCTGCTGATCGGCATTGTGAAGAAGAACGCCATCATGATGATCGACTTTGCTCTGGAAGCCGAGCGCGGGGAAGGGAAGCCGCCCGAGCAGGCGATTTATCAGGCGTGCCTGTTGAGATTCCGTCCCATCATGATGACGACGATGGCCGCACTTCTCGGCGGTCTGCCGCTGGCCCTTACTTCGGGCACGGGATCGGAATTGCGCAATCCACTCGGAATCACGATTGTCGGCGGCCTGCTCCTCAGCCAGTTGCTGACGCTTTACACCACGCCGGTGGTTTACCTGGCCTTCGACCGGCTGGGCAAGCGCCTGGCGCGTTTCCGGGTGGGGAATCCGATCGAGGAACCGGCGGTTGCAAAGTAGACGATGAACATTTCGGCTCCATTCATCCGGCGACCGATCGGCACAACGTTACTCACCTTCGCCCTGCTGTTGTCGGGTGCGCTCGCGTTTCAGTTCTTGCCGGTGGCTCCCTTGCCGCAAGTGGAGTTCCCGGTCATCTCCGTTTCTGCAGGTTTGCCGGGCGCGAGTCCGGAAACCATGGCTTCCTCGGTGGCCACGCCGCTTGAAAGGCAGTTCGGCCGGATCTCGGGCGTGAACCAGATGACGTCCACCAGCCAACTCGGCTCGACCAATATCATTCTGCAGTTTGACCTGAACCGCAACATCGATGCGGCGGCGCGCGATGTGCAGGCGGCCATCAACGCGGCGCGCGGCCAGCTGCCCGCCAACCTGCCCAACAACCCCGGGTACCGAAAGGTGAATCCGGCCGATGCTCCCATTCTGATTCTTTCCATGACGTCGGACACGATTCCGCTGCCGAAGATCTACGATTCGGCCAACTCGATTCTGGCGCAGAAACTCGCCCAAGTCTCCGGCGTCGGGCAGGTCTTTGTGGGTGGCGGTGCCAATCCCGCCGTGCGCGCCGAGTTGAACCCGATGCTGCTGAACAAGCTGGGTGTCAGCACCCAGCAGGTTGCCTCGGTTCTCAACGCCGCCAACGCCAACAAGCCGAAGGGAGAAATCGCCGGACCAATCGATGCCTGGACCATCGACGCCAACGATCAGCTCCTCAAGGCCGATCAGTATCGATCGTTGATCGTAGCTTCCAATCAGAATGGTACGGTCAGGCTCAGCGATATCGCAGACGTCCAGGATTCGGTCGAAGACCTCCGCAATGCCGGGATTTCCAATGGCAAGCGCGCGGTTCTGCTGGTGATTTTCCGCCAGCCGGGCGCCAACATCATCTCGACGGTCGACAGCGTTCGCACCTTGCTCCCCGAATTGCAGGCTTCGATTTCACCGGCCATCCATCTGGACGTAGTGATGGACCGCACCTTGACGGTACGCGCATCGGTGCGGGATATCGAGATCACCCTGATGATCTCGGTGGTGCTGGTCGTGCTGGTGGTCTTTGTTTTCCTGCGCAATTTCCGTTCGACCATTATTCCGAGCATTGCCGTGCCCCTCTCCCTGGTGGGCACGTTCGGCGTGATGTACCTGCTGGGCTACAGCCTCGACAACCTGTCCCTGATGGCTCTGGCTATTTCGACCGGATTTGTGGTCGATGACGCCATCGTCGTGCTCGAGAACATCAACCGTCATCTCGAGGACGGGATTGCCCCGGTCCGGGCAGCTTTTCTGGGGGCAAGCGAGATCGGCTTTACCGTGCTGTCGATGAGCGTTTCTCTGGTCGCCGTGTTCATTCCAATCCTCATGATGGGTGGCATTGTCGGCCGGCTGTTCCGCGAGTTCGCGGTGACCCTCAGCGCCACCATTGGGGTTTCGTTGCTGGTTTCCTTGACCACCACCCCCATGATGTGCGCAAAGCTGCTGCGGCCGCTCGATCGGGTGAAGCACGGGCGCCTGTACCGCGCGAGCGAGGCCGCGTTCGAGGGGCTCCTGAAGGGATATTCCCGCGGATTGCGCTGGGTGCTCCGCCATCAGGTGCTCATGTTGCTGGTCACAATCGGCACCGCCTGCTTGAGCGTTTACCTGTACATCATCGTGCCCAAGGGTTTCTTTCCCCAGCAGGACACCGGCCGCCTGGGAGGCGCCATTCAGGCCGAACAGGATATTTCGTTCCAGGCAATCCGCGAGAAAATGAACAGCTACGTCGAGATCATCATGAAGGACCCGGCGGTCGATACCGTGACGGCGTTTGTCGGTGGAGGCGGCACGGCGAACACCGGGCGCATGTTCATCATGTTGAAGCCCCTGGGAGAGCGGAAGGAGAGCGCCGACCAGGTGATCAGTCGCCTGCGAGCGAAACTCGCACATGTTGCCGGCGCGACCCTCTACCTGCAATCAGCCCAGGATCTTCAGATCGGTGGTCGCATGGGCAACGCGCAATACCAGTACACCCTGCAATCGGAGAGCCTGGAGGATCTGAATCAGTGGGCGCCGAAAGTTCTTGCCCGTTTCAGGCAGTTGCCGCAATTGAAGGACGTCAACACCGACCAGCAGAACAAGGGACTGGAAGCCCGGGTGGTCATCGACCGGGACACCGCGGCACGTCTGGGGATTCAACCGTCCGCCATTGACGCGGCCCTCTACCAGGCATTTGGCCAGAGCCAGGTCTCGACCATCTACGAAGAGCTGAACCAGTATCACGTGGTGATGGAAGTGGACCCGCGCTATCAGCAAACGCCCGACGCGCTGCAGAGCATTTACGTGCCATCGAAGTCGGGCAAGCAAGTGCCCCTGTCGGTATTCACCCACTACCAGCCGTCGAACACTCCTTTGGCCGTCAACCACCAGGGGCAATTTCCGTCCGTCACGTTCTCGTTCAATCTGACCGAGGGAGTCTCCCTGGGCGAGGCGACCCAGGTGATCGAAACCGCCAATCGGGCAATCAACCTGCCCAGCACGATTCACGCAAGTTTTCAGGGAACGGCGGCGGCTTTCCAGGACTCTCTGGCCAACGAGCCCATCCTGATCCTGGCCGCGCTGCTCACCGTATACATCGTGCTGGGGATCCTGTACGAGAGCTACATCCATCCCATCACCATTCTGTCGACTCTGCCGTCGGCGGGCGTGGGCGCGTTGCTGGCTCTGAAACTGACTCGCAACGACCTCAACGTCATCGCCCTGATCGGCGTTCTGCTGCTGATCGGCATCGTCAAGAAGAATGCCATCATGATGATCGATTTCGCCCTGGAGGCGGAGCGCAGCAACAACAAGTCGCCGGAAGATGCGATCTACCAGGCCTGTGTATTGCGTTTCCGTCCCATCATGATGACCACCATGGCGGCGCTTCTGGCTGGCCTTCCGCTCGCGCTCGGGCGGGGGACCGGGTCCGAACTGCACCGGCCCCTGGGCATCACGATCGTTGGAGGACTGATCGTGAGCCAGCTGCTGACCCTGTTCACGACCCCAGTCATCTACCTGTATATGGACCGGTTGCGCTTGCGATTCAACAGCAGGGTGAAAATCAACACCAAAAGCGGGCTGCCACAGGCCACTTAGGCTTTGTCACTGGCGCACCCGACGTCTCTGGCGAAGGTGAAGTCGCAGGTGACCGCCCGCTACCGCCGGGAGTTGCTCATCATCAGCACAAACAGGATCGGGAGATAGACGATCGTTGCCTGCAGCAGTTGCCGCGCCCGACGCCTGGATTGCGCGCTTGCCAAGGGCAATTTCAGCGTGCTCAGACGGGCTCCAAAGTACAGCAGGCCAATGCCCAGAATGGGCGCCCCGACCAGGTAGGCTCGACCCGCCATCCCGGTGAAAGCCGGTAGAAGACTCACCGGGATCAGAACCAGCGAGTACACCAGGATCCGCAGCGCAGTCGTTCGTCCGTCCGGCTGGACCACCGGCAGCATGCGGACCCCGCCCGCCGCATAGTCGTCCCGATAGAGCCACGCGATCGAGAAAAAATGAGGGAATTGCCACAGAAACAGGATGGCAAACAGCACCAGCGCGCCCCGGTCGACGCGCCCGCTCACCGCCGTCCAGCCCAGAACGCCGGGCATGGCGCCCGGGAAGGCCCCCACAAACGTGCACAACGGCGAAACTTGCTTCAGAGGCGTGTAAGCACAGAGGTAGACCGCAGACGTCAGGAAGGCGAGCACGCCGGTCAAGGCATTGGTCGCCAGACTCAGGTAGATGGCCCCACCCACGGTCAAAATCGCTCCTGCCAGAGCGCCATGAAACATGCTCATCCGGCCTGCGGGCAGCGGACGCAGAGCGGTGCGGCGCATACGGCGATCGGTGTCACGCTCCATCACCTCGTTGAGAGCGGCTGTTCCGCTCGAGACCAGACCGATTCCCAGCAGAGCATGAACCAGGCCCAAATTCCAGCAGGAGTTCCCAACTTGCCGAGACCCAAAGAAGTAACCGCACCAGGCCGTCATCACAATCAGGCTGGTGACGCGCAGTTTGGTGAGTTCGGCGTAGTCCAGAAGCAAGGATGTCAGCCGACTCCAGGGAACAGCCAGCGGTTCCGACAGTGTGCTCATTCGCGTTCTCAAAATCCTGCGTGTCTCGCGGTGCGCTACGGGCCGGCGACCCCGATCTCGCTCGCGGTCGCCAGCAATGGTAAATCCTGATCGGAAGACGACTTACGAAGAGAGTGCACCCGAACCGCTCGAATCAGAGCCGGACCTGCCCCGGGACCGAAGCCGCGTCAGCCCCACCCCTGGCAGCTTTGGCTGATACCGATCGCCAAATCAAGGTCCAGGTTTTGAACTTCACGAACGGGACCTGCATTGGTAACTCCGCCGGTCAATCATGTCAAGGTCAAACTGAGCACGTGAGTCTCCGTCTTCATAAAATTTTTACGAATAATCTGCAATGTCATCGACATTTTACGAAGAATTTGCAATTCCACGTGAGGCGATGTAGTATCTCCGCCATTCGAGGGATGTCCAAAATTTTCCTTTGCTTGTGAATTCTCTTGACGGCGGTTCGGGTTAACGCGAACTATGGACTCGTCGCTGTGTGGGTTTTTGAACACTTCTGTTTTGCCAATAACAGCCATCCGCATTTGTGTCGGTACCAGGCGATGTGCGCCCAGACAGGAGCTCGTATGCAACTCTGTGATGCCCGGGATGTGAGCAACAGGAAATCGATTTGCCAGTCCTCAGCCGTCCGGTCGTTTTTACGAGTGGCGCTCTTCCTCTCATCGTTTGCCGCCCTCGGCAGCCAACCAAGCTACGCAATTCCCGCGTTTGCCAGAAAGTACGGGCTACCCTGCTCGGCGTGCCATATCGGCTGGCCGATCCTGAACGTCTTCGGCCAGCAGTTCCGCGACAACGGATACCAGATCGGCAATGACCGCGACTCGCCCATTTACCAGAACCCGGCTTATTGGCCGATCACGTTCCGCATTACGCCTAACTGGCACCTCGAGAGCCAGACCAAGGTAGCGGTGGACGCGACGGCGACCACCCCCGCGGGAGAGCGGACCATCAATACCACCGGGTTTGACCTGTCCGGGCTGGACATCTGGACCGCCGGCACGCTCTACAAGAACATCTCGTTTTCGGTGCTGCCCTCGATGGCCGAAGGACAAACCTTTCATCTGGAAAACGCCTGGGTTCGGTTCGACAACCTCTTGCATTCTCCCTGGCTGAATCTGAAGGTTGGCAAGTTCGAGTTGGACACCCTGCTCTCGGAGAAGCGCTTTCTGACGCTGTCGAGCGTGGGTGGCACCTGGTACAACTACCAGTTCCTGCCGCAGGGTGACGGCAACGGCTTTGGCGGAATTGGCGACAACCAGATCGGCGTTGAACTGGCGGGACACAACAAGAACAGCTATGCCCGGTATTCGATCTCCCTGCTGAGCAGCGTGGACGGGAACCCGGGTCTCACCAGCGGGGGCCAAGGCGGTACGGCCCGTACCTATGATCTCTATCTCCACGCCAACGAAGGCTTCCAAGTCAAGGGACTGGGAGTGCAGCGGGTTGGGGTCTTCGGATATTTCGGCCAGTCGCCAACTTACTTCCTTTCGCAAACCGTCGCTGGGGTCACGACTGATTTGGAAGCGCAAGGCAACAAGAGCTTCTCGCGTATTGGTGCCTACGGCTGGTGGTTCATCAAGGACTTCGACCTGGAGACGTTTTACCTGCATGGTCAGGACAACGTGTATCTGGGAAACAGCGTGCCGGCCAACCAGCCGAACCTGTTGCCGACCGGCGCAGCCGGGCCCACCTGGAACGGCGGATTCGTCGAAGCGCACTACGCCTACAGTCCGCAGCTGATCTTTACCGGGCGCTACGAACTGGTGCACATGTCGCGGCAGGCGAACCCGGGACTGTTACCGAACCTGGGCAACGTGGACTCGTTCACCATCGGATATCGCTGGTACCCGATCATGTTCAGCCGCGCTGGACTTGCGTTTCACAACGAGTACGCGCAGGCCAAGATGGGCAACACGTCCCTGCTCACCAATTCGGACCAGACCAATCGCAGCCTCATGATTGGTTTCGATTTTGATTACTGAGGAAGCGAGCTGCAGTCAGGGCCATTTCCTATGGGCAAGGCAGGATCAATTCAGACATCGACCAAGAGGTTGCAGCCGCAGCTGGAAGCATCCTGGCGGTCGAGTCTCCCGGTCGTGCCGGTCTTTTTGTTGCTGTCGGGTCTGTGCTACTCGCGGACTCGCGAGACCGCCGCGCCCAGCTTCACGATCGACGTCGACCAGCCCTTCAGCCGGGTGGTGGCCGTGGTTGAGGATATTGCCCGGAGCAGCGTCATCAAAGGCACCTTCGAGTACGCCGGGGATGACCAACTCACCGGAGCCCAGTTCGAGGAGAACTCGCGCCTGTTCCGGGCGTGGCCCGCAGCCGGCAAGGTCTTTTACAAGGTTCGCAACAAGACCCTGGCACCCAAGCATTTCATCAACAGCAACGATGTGGGCACGGTCGCCGTCCGCTACGTCGTTCAGGACAACGGTGCCCGCTCAACCCGGCTCGTCATCGACGCGGTGTTTGTCGAGAACGGAGGTCACCATGGCCATCCCTCCGACGGCTACGTCGAGACCTGCGAGTTTGCCGAGATCGGGAAACGTCTGAAGGAGCTTGATCTCGAGCAAACTCTGCGGGCCTCCGGTCATTCGTACTCCCCCAGCCGGGAAAGTTCCTCCCAGCCCGACCAAGCTCCCGACGGCCGGGCCGATGCCGGCGCAACCGGGGACCTACGGCGCGCCATCTCCGATCAAAAATCCCAGTTGGCCGCCGACACGGCGAAGCTTGCGCAGCTGGAATCACAGGTGCGGCAGATGCGGGCCTCGGAGTTCGTGCGCATCCGTGCGGAACGGGCCGAATTGAAAGCTTCGCCATACGCGCACGCCCGTGTCGTCGAGGTCCTCAAGCACGGCCAAGAGGTCACCGTTCTTGCCCGGAGCACGTACTGGTATCGCATCCGGTCCGAGGATGGCCAAGAAGGCTGGGTGTCACACGCGGCTGTGGAGACTCAGCCATGAGCACGAACCCTCAGTTGAATAGGTTCCTGGCCGTTTTGCTGGGGGCGCTTGCCGGCTGCCTGCCGGCGTGGGCCCAGGGGGAGGCAAGCGCTCCGCTCGAGCGGACCTTCTCCTACTCCATCGACGTCGTGAAGCAGGGCCTGGAGCAAATTGGAGCCTTTGCTGGCGGAAAGCTGCCGATCGTCGACGGTTTTGTCTCGCCCGCAATTCCGCAACTCGACCAATATGAGCGCCCGTACTACCAGTACCGCGTACAGCTGAATCCGGTGGATGGCAACCAGACCTCGGTCAGGGTGGAAGCGAGGATCAGCGCCTGGTACGCGGATTCAGACCCCTCCCGTTCGCAGTATCGCTCGCTCGCATCCAACGGTCGTTTGGAGGCCGACTTGCTTGATCGTCTGCAAGAGGCTCTGAGCCCCAGGGGAGCCCGACCCGAGGCCGGGCTGCCGACCTCCAAAGCCCCGCAGTTTTTGCCCGTGCCCGGCACCGGGTCTCCCGGCACAGTTTCCCCGCCGCGCGCAAAGCCCGTAGTTCCGGCGACCACGCCCTCGCCTGCGCCTAAAACGGAGCAGGAGCAACTCGACGCCCTGCTGGCCGAACGGCAGGCGGTGCGCGAAAAGGCCGCCGCTACTCGCGCACAGATCGAGGAGCTCAAGGCTGCGGATCGCAAGTCGGCCGAGACCGCCCGGCTAGCCGCGATCAAACATTCCGGTGTGGGCGTGATGTCGCGAAAGAATTTCGGAGGCCCCGTCCTGTTCCGGGCCCAGGCGGAAGACGAGTTCGAAGTGCTCTTGCTTGAGCCGGGGTGGGCGGTGGTGCGGCTCGCAGAGGGTTCGACCGGATACATCCAGGCCGATGAACTGAACCTTCCCGCAGGCATCGTCGAACAGCCGGCGGTGGCTGTGGCCCAGGCGGCACCCCAGCCCCCGAAACCTTTGGAGCCGGATTTGGGTTTTTGGGTCAGTCGGGAGGACGTCAATCAGTTTGCGGGCGATTGGGCCCGGTTGAAGGGGAAGAAAGTTCTGTTTGTCTACGCGCAGCCCCGAGGGCTGCTCTCCGATGTTGCCGGCGATGACGCAAAGCTGAGATATGCCAAGCGGATTTTTGTGAGTCGCTTCCATTCCGCCGCCCAGTCAGCGCAGGCGGTCGAAGGGGTGGTGGTGGTGTTCCTGGGCACGAAAGGTGGCGTGGCGGCCGCCACCCTGACCGACATTCGGCAGTGGGTGGAAGGGGGCCTGGGCGATGAGGCTTTTGTCGACCGGTGCTCGCTCGATCCGCCCGCCGAATTCCGACGCATTCATCTCAACTGAAATGGGGCAAGCAGGTTGCCGGCACATTTGAACGAAGTCAACAAAATGTAAATATTTTGTAAAATAGTGTTTGTAATTCACTACGGCCAGCGATAGTATCGCCCTCCGTTTCGTGGGGACATCCACCCGCTGAAGCTTCGAGAGTGCGACTCGAAGGCCGTGGTGGGGCCGGGTCGCAAATGCTTCTGAATTCACTCCAAGGGTGAACCCTTATGAACGCTGTCTCGAAGCGGTTGTGGTTGAGTGTTGGTTTGGCGACGAGCATGGCTCTGCCCGCGCTGGCCCAGCAAGCCCATGTCGGAAACTTGACCGGCCATGCAGCGGAGGGGAAAAAACTGTATCGCCGTTACTGCGTCGGTTGCCACAGTCCTTTGGGCGATGGCAATGGAGAGAACGCGCAGTGGATTGACCCCAAGCCCAGAGACTTCACAGCGGCCACTTTCAAGTGCCGCTCCACCCCCACCGGCACCCTGCCCACCGACCAGGATCTGTACAATTCGGTGGGTCGTGGTTTCACCAACTCCAACATGCCCCATTGGGATGCCCTGACCGATCAGAACCGGATTGATCTGGTCGCCTACATCAAGACGTTTTCCCCGCGCTGGACAACCGAGAAGCCCGGTGCCCCCATCAACATTCCGGCCGAGCCGGCGGTCACCATGCAGAGCATCACCCACGGCGCGGAACTGTTTCAGAAGATGGAATGCTGGAAGTGCCATGGTCAGCAAGGACGCGGCGACGGACCCTCGGCCGCGACTCTGACCGACAGTAAAGACAACCCGATCCGTCCTTACAACTTCGCAGCCGGCGGCGATGATTCGCGCTTCAAGTGCGGAGTGACCAACCAGGATGTTTACCGGATTTTCATGACCGGTCTTGACGGTACGCCGATGCCCTCGTTCGCCGATGTAATCCAGCCCAACGATGCCTGGGATCTGGTTCATTTCCTGCGGACGCTGCAGACCAACCGCCATAGCAAAGAAAACGAGGTACTCAAGGCCGCGGGCGGGAAAATCCCGACCAAGGCTCCCGACGCACCCGCTTCCGACAACAAGGGATCGGGTGGCGGGAACCTGTGATGAAACGTCGTAAGGCTCAGGAGGGAGTGAATCGGATGCGTACCAAGCAGCTGTCCATCGTGGTACTAGCGATCATGGTTTCTCCTGCTCTGCTGTTCGGTGCAGGCACAGTGAGCGGCAAAGTGACCTACACCGGAACACCGGCAAAGCAGAAGACGATTGACATGTCCAAGGAGCCCAGTTGCGTCAAGCAACATACGACTCCGGTAACGACCGAGACGGTGGTCACGGGGCCCAATAATGTGCTCGAAAACGTGGTGGTGTACATCTCTGCCGGCGCGCCTGACGAATCCACCGTGCCGCCGCAGGCCGTCACCTATACCCAGAAGGGCTGCCAATACATACCTCATGTCCTGGCTATGCACACCGGCCAGGAACTGAAGGTTTTGAACGAGGATCAGACTTCCCACAACATTCACCCGCTCGCGAAAATCAATCGCGAATGGAACAAGTCCCAGCCACCGGGTTCGCCTCCCCTCACCGATAAATTCGACAAGGAGGAGTTCATCTCGGTCAAGTGCAACATTCATCCCTGGATGCATGGCTATTTCGCGGTGCTAAAGACTTCGCACTACGCGTTGTCGGGCGACAATGGCGGTTTTACGTTGCCCAATCTTCCGCCAGGAAAATACACCATCACGGCCTGGCAGGAAGATTATGGTACCCAGACTCAGGACGTGACCATCTCCGGCAATGAAACCAAGACCGTCGACTTCACCTTCAAGGCGAAGCCGTACTAGACCCGTTCCCTTGTCCGAACAGCGACCGGTTGCGGCCGGTCGCCATCCCTAACCAGCTCCGGTGATTTTGTCCGGGAAGATGCGAGGCAGAATGGGCAAGCTATTCGCGGTGACCCTGGCCGTCATTGCCATATTGTCGGCGATTCCGGTCGTGACTCACACCTGGTACGGCTCGGCAATCTCACTGTCTCCGCCCGAAGACATCTCGACCCATGGCCATGCCATCGACGACCAGCTCCGGGACACCATGGTCGAAGCCGGCGTTTCCTTCCTGGCTGCGCAGCTGTTGCTGGCGTTCTTCGTTTTCAAGTTCGCGGATCGAAAGCCGGACGCTGAGATCAAAACCTTCCCCGGCGGGGCCCGGGTCATGGTCATCGCAGCGGTTGTGTTAGTCGGAACCGAGATCCTGGCTCTGGGCGTCCTGGGTCAGAAAGCCTGGGCCAACGTGTATTTCCGGCCCGCGGCGCCGGACGCCTTCGAGATTCAGGCCCAGGCCGGTCAATTCGCGTTCTATTTCCGCTATCCGGGCGCAGATGGCAAGTTCGGCGCGCTCCACCCCGACAAGATCGACGAAGGCAACTCCAACTTCTTCGGGCTCGATCCGGCCAACGACGCGGAATCCAGAGACGACATTGTCAGCGGCGAACTGGCCATCCCGGTTGACCGCGAAGTTCATCTGCTCATGCACGCCAAGGACGTGGGTCACTCCTTTTACGTGCGCGAATTGCGGATTCAGCAGGACTTTGTCCCTGGCCTGGACTTGTCTGTCCACTTCACGGCGACCAAGGTCGGCAAGTACGAGATCGTGTGCACCCAGCTTTGCGGCCTCGGCCACTACAACATGAAAGCCTACCTGAACGTCCTGTCGCAGGCCGACTTTGACAGCTGGCTGAAACAGAAGGCGTCGGAACAGTAGTCGAGTCGAGCCCGCTCCCGCTTGCGTGCGGTGGAGCGGCGAGCGAAAAACTTTCCAAGAGGTGAGGAAATGTCGGACGGTACGGCCCAGGCAGTGCAGCACCATACGGCGCCCACGGGGTTCATCCGGAAGCACGTCTTTAGCCTTGACCACAAAGTGATTGGCTTGCAGTACTACGGCCTGGCCCTGGTGGCGGTCTTTATCGGGATGGTGCTTTCCTGGCTCATGCGCATTCACCTGGTGTGGCCGAGCTGGCCCATCCCGGGCCTCTCCCTGCTGTCGAAAGCCGGCGCACCCGGCGGCGTGATGACCCCGGAATACTACCTGTCGCTGCTGACGATGCACGGAACCCTGATGGTTTTCTTCGTGCTCACCAACGCGCCCTTCGCGGCGTTTGGAAACTACTTCCTGCCCATCCAGATCGGCGCCGAAGACATGGCGTTTCCCCGCTTTAACATGGTGTCGTTCTGGACGACTTTCCTCGCCTTCTGCATCCTGATCTCGGCGTTCTTCGTGTCCGACGGCCCGCCCATCTCGGGATGGACTGCCTATGCTACCCTGAGCGCCGTTGGCTCGGACTCGGGACCTGGAGAAGGACTGGGCCAGACGCTTTGGGCCCTGTCCATTTTCGTGTTCTGCATCGCTTCCTTGCTGGGCTCGCTGAACTTCATCGCAACCACTCTCGATCTCCGCACCAGGGGCATGACCCTGTCACGGATGCCCATTTCAACCTGGGCCTGGTTTATCACCTCCTGCATCAGCCTGCTGGCCTTTGCCGTTCTGCTGCCGGCTTGCCTGTTGCTGATCCTGGATCGGGTTGCCGGAACCAGCTTCTTCATCCCTGCCGGTCTGGTCGTGAGCGATCACCTGCAGCCGCATTCCGGCGGTTCGCCACTGCTGTGGCAACACCTGTTCTGGTTCTTCGGCCATCCCGAGGTCTACATCGCGATCCTGCCAGCCATGGGTATCGTGTCGCACATCCTGATTAACAGCATGCGGCGCCCGCTGCTCAGCCACAAAGTGATTATCTATTGCATGATGGGAATCGGTTTCCTCAGCTACATGGTCTGGGGACACCACATGTTCGTCAGCGGGATGAATCCGTTCTCGTCGCTGGTCTTCTCGTTCCCCACTCTGGTGATCACCATCCCGGCGACCATGATGACCCTGATCTGGATGGGCAGCCTCTACGGGTCGCGATTGCGCATCACGGCGGCATCCCTGTTTGCCCTGGGCTTCCTCTCCATGTTCGTGAGCGGAGGCGTGAGCGGTTTTTTCCTGGCGCAACCATCGATCGATATCTACCTGCACGCGACCTATTTTGTGGTGGGCCATTTCCACATGGTCATGGGAGTGGCGGCCATCTTCGGGGTTTTCGCCGGGACCTATTTCTGGTTCCCGAAGATGACTGGTCACATGATGAACGAGAGCCTAGGCAAACTACATTTCTGGCTGACCTTCATCGGGACCTACTGCATCTTCATGCCGTTCCACTATCTGGGGCTGGCCGGCAACGTTCGCCGGTATTCGGCGTTCGTCGATGACTTCCTGGTCCCGCTGATTCCCGTGCATCGCTTCGTTACCTACGCGGCGCTTTTCACCGGAGCCGCCCAGCTGATCTTTCTCGGTAACCTTGTTTACAGTCGGTTCCGCGGCCCGGCGGCGCCAGCAAATCCCTGGGAGGGCACCTCACTGGAGTGGACCATGCCTTCGCCCCCGCCCTTCGACAATTTTGGCGGGAAACATCCCGTGGTCTATCACGATCCCTATCAGTATGGAGTGAAAAGTTCCACCGGCGACTACCTGATGCAGGATTCGCCCGAGCAGGCCTGAGCATGCGCCGTCGGTAGAAATAGAATAGGACAGGGGCCCCATGGCAACGACGATCCAACCGCCGGATACCGAATCGACCGAGCTGCCGATCGACGATGGAAAGTCGGGAGGCGGCATCGGGAATTCGAATCCGGCCGGCGAACCCACGCGCGCGCTGGACGACCGTCCGTCGGCACCGAGTCGAACCGGGATCTGGGTAGGGCTCGCGGCCATCACGATGTCGTTTGCCGCCTTCACCAGTGCCTTGGTGGTCCGGCAATCGACTGGCGCCGACTGGCGCCATCTTCGGATTCCCCCGCTGGTCTTCTTTAATACGGTGGTCCTTTTGGCCAGCAGCGTTACGCTGGAACGGGCACGCCGCCGCGTGGCTGACTTTTTCCGCAGCAAGAGCGGGCAGCGAAGCGTGCCCTTGTTCTGGCTGGGTGCGACCCTGCTCCTGGGCCTGGTGTTCGTCGGCGGACAGTACGCCGCGTGGCTCCAACTGCGGGCCCAAGGCCTCTATCTCGCCACCAATCCCAACAGTTCGTTTTTCTACGTGCTGACCGCGGTGCATGCCCTGCATGTGCTGGGGGGACTTGCGGGATTGACCCGCGTCCTGCTCCGGCTGTCCCGGCCGGCGGTCGTGCTGCGGCGCAGCACCCTGGATGCCACATCCTATTACTGGCACTTCATGGGCGTTCTCTGGCTGTACGTGCTGTTGGTGGTCTGGATCAAGCTTTAGGCGGTTGCCTGGGAGGCTCTGTGAGCGAAGCCAATCTGACAGTCGGTGGACACGCGCCGGGGATCATGGAAGCATCCCCGTTTTCGGTGCCCTCGAAGAAGCTCGTAATGTGGTTGTTTCTTATCTCGGATGCGGTGACTTTTGGCGCAGTGCTGTTTGCCTATGGATATTTGAAAAACGCGAGCCCAGACTGGCCGGAACCCTTTAAATTCTCGCCCAGCATCGTAAACGTCATGCTGATGACATTCGTCCTGGTCAGCAGCAGTCTGACCATGATTGTGGCTGCCCGGGCGGCGAAATCGAGTGACAAAGCCGGCGCCCTGCGCTGGACCTTTATCACGGTGGCGGGTGGAGTTTTGTTTGCCGTGCTGCATATGCGCGAATGGTTCGGCCTCATCGGCCAGGGCGTTCGGCTTTTCCAGAACCCCTGGGGCTCCCCCATGTTCGGGGCGACCTTCTTCGCGATTACCGGGCTCCATCTGACCCACGTGGCAGGTGGTGTGATTGCTCTGACGGTGGTTGCGCTCGGTTACAAGCGCGGCCGCTACAACGCCGACGATATCGAAATCTGGTCCCTGTACTGGCACTTTGTCGACCTGGTTTGGATGTTTGTCGTTCCCATGGTCTACCTTCTGAACGTGGCGCGATGACCCGGAAAGGATGACGAGAACCCAATGAGCACAGCGGACAGAGCGAGCAGCAGTTTGAAAACTGACATCATTGTGTATGTCTGTATCCTGGCTCTCTCGGGGTTGCAGGTTGTGCTTGCCTACCAGCATGCCGAGGGCTCGCGGCTTCTGATTCGCATGCTGGCCGTCGCCGTAATTCAGGCAGGTCTGGGGGTTAGCTATTTCATGCACTTGCGCGAAGAAAAACGAAGCTTGCGATTCGCTCTGATTCCCGCCACCATATTCGTTCTGCTGATGATGAACATGTTTTGGTCCGACAGTTTCCGGCTCGAGCACATGCGTCCGTTTGTGAAATAAGGAGCTTCGGTGATGTTTCGCTGGATTCCCGGATTCTCGCAGCGCATTCGGCAGGCCTGCGCTTTGCTTCTCTTGTTACTGCCAGGTTCAGTTTCCTATGCGCAGACCTGTGCTCTTTGCTATACCCAAGCCGCCTCTGCGGGGGACCGGATCATGGAGGGCCTGCGGAGCGGCATCCTTGTCCTGGTCATTCCACCGATGCTCATGTCTGTCGGGATAACGGTTCTCGCCTATCGCAAGCGGAACCGGTGCGGCGGCCCAACCTCCTCGGATGGCGCCCGCAGCGACTGGTAGCCGGGAAACCCGCGTCCGGCTTTGTTTTCGCGCCCGGTCGTCGTCGATCCCGCGAACCGTATTGGTTCAGCCGGTGTGCGCGCACCTGCTTGCGACCGTGGCATGCGAGGCATGCGAGGCGTGGCATCGCCTTAAAGATCCAAACAGGCTAGAATGTTGCTCGTTGGCCAACGGAGGGGATCGAGGAATGCATTCAGGTCGCCGGACTTCGACCGGCCAAGCCGCTCAGGTGGTATGGGTCGGGCTTCTGGTTAAACCGTGAGTGCTGCGCAACCTGAGTGACCGCCCCCTTGTCCAGACGGCGTTTTTTGAAGCTTGGCTCCGCGGCGGCCGCTGGTGGTCTGGCGCTCGCGGCGGACGCAATCATTTACGAGCCCAACCACCTCGCCCTCGCCCGCATCGAAATCACTCTCCGTCGCCTGCCACCCGAGCTCGACGGTTTCACCATCGTCCAGCTGAGTGACTTCCACTACGATCCCTACTTTTCTGTGATCCCGATCGAGGCCGCAGTTCGCATGTCGAACGAACTCGCCCCCGATCTTGTGGTGCTCACCGGGGACTTTGTCAGCACGCCTGTTTTCGAAGATTTGGCGACACTACGGCGCGCTGCCCGGCTGGTCGATCCCTGTGCGCTTATCCTGCAAAGTCTGCGCGCTCCCCACGGAGTGTGGGCGGTGCTTGGCAATCACGACGGTTTCTCTGATCCTCACCACATCCAAGCAACCTTGCGAAGAGCTGGCATTCAGGTTCTCAGCAATTCTGCCATCCCGCTCGCGCGCGCCGGTCGAAGGTTTTGGCTTGCAGGCGTACAAGATGTTCTGACCGGTGAACCTGACCTCGAGCAAGCACTTTCGGGAATTCCTGTCAGTGAGCCGGTGGTCTTGCTTGCGCACGAACCAGACTTCGCTGACGTTGCCGCCCGGTACCCTGTCGATCTTCAGTTGTCCGGGCACTCACACGGAGGGCAGGTTCGGCTCCCGCTGCTTGGGGCGGTTTATCTCCCGCGGTTGGCGCGCAAATATCCGCAGGGACTGCGCCAGATCGATCGATTGACGCTCTATACCAATGTGGGCATCGGCACGCTCGGGGTTCCGGTTCGCTGGAACTGTCCTCCCGAAGTCACATTGATTACCTTGCGCGCTTTCAAGGAGCACTAGCGGCCCGCAGAGGCACTCCTGACACCCGGCGCCTCTGTGGAAGCGTGCGGTCTTGGCCAGGATCCCCCGGTTTTGAATGAAGCTGCAAGAGTTTGCAGTCCAAAAGATCGCCCGAGTCTGGTGACATATGGAAACCACTGATAATAAGGTTGTTGCCTGGAGACCTGCCCTGGCCGCTGGATTGCCCCTGGAAGTGCAACCGGCGCCCTCGAGAGCCGTGGTGTTTGAGATCGCAAAGGTGAAGGTGAAAGACAATGGTCCTGAGCAAGCTCTGGCCGCTTTTCCTCACGATCGGCGTCTCTACGCTGACCCAGGCGTCGACTGCCAGTCAAACCCTCCGCGTGACAGCGGCGCCCCCGATCGTCACGCAAGAACAGCAATTGCGGAAGCAACCGGTGCGCAGCTCCGAATTTGCGGATATACCTCATACCACCGCTCGTTCGCGGTGTGAGGCAACTCAGCCGCCAGAGGCACTGACCACGCCCAATCCGGTCCTTGAAACCTCAGACCCGGCCGTGAAAATCAAGGTCAGCTTCATCGTCGGAACCGACGGACGTGTGCATAGCCCCCTGATTCTCGAGAGTTCAGGAACCAGCGAAGATCACGCGATCCTTGAGACGGTCCGGACCTGGCGCTACCGCCCGGCCATGTGCAACGGCGTGCCCACCGAAACCGAAGCCAAGATCGAGTTTTCGAGCCGCTAGTCTGACGTTTTGATCTAGAATAAACGCCACTGAGATCAATGGCGGACCCCAACCAGCCACCCGCAGGAACGCCCGGCGGCTCGCCCCCGCCCGAGGACGATCTCGTGCTGAATCCATCCGCGGATGAGTTCTTCAGGCGCCTGCAATCCGACATGCGCCGGCCGCAACCCAGCCAGGAGGCCATTTCGGCAGCACTCCAGGCCATGCAGCGGCTGGCCGCCGAGTCTGTGGCAGCCGATGGAGCGGAGGGTGCGGAGCTCGGGAACCGCCTGCCCGCCTCCACGCCGTGCGACTCCTGCGGCCATCGGAATCGTCCCGGGAACCAGTTCTGCGGAATGTGCGGATTGCCCCTGGAGACCAGGAGCGGGGTTTCTCCGGCGCCTTCCCCATCGGGCGCGCCTGGTCCGGTCAACTTACCCTCACCCGATGGTCCCCATCACTATCATCATCACTACCACCACCATTACTTTGCGCAGGGCCTGGATCAGCCTGCTGCCGGCTTGTCCAGGACCAGCTCGACGGATGCTCCGCGCGAGGCGAGGCTCAAGGCTTCGGGGTCCGGGCAGGGAATGAGCCGTGCCGAGATGGCTGTGCGCAAGGTGACTCAGGACTGGGCGGTTGCCTGCAACAGTCGCCAGCTGGACGATCTGGTGAGCACGTATGCGACCGACGCCATGGTTCTGCGGCCCAACCATCCAGCCGTCCGTGGTTCGGCGGCCATCCGTGAGTTCTTCTTCGCTGCCCTGGAAGCTGGTTTGGGAGAGGTCGAGCTCGAGATCCTCAGAGTGGATGTCGTCGGCGACGTAGCCTACGAAGCAGGCCGCTGCAAGATGCTGGTTCCGGTGGCGGTGAGCAAGCGCCGCGAGGAGCGCGGCAAATACCTGACGGTCATGGCGCGGCAATCCAACGGCGAATGGAGGATCGTAGCCGACTGTTGGTCGAGCGATCTGAACCTGACGCCGAGTGCCGACTCGGAAACGGCAAAAGCCAACTCCCCCTCGATCTCGCCGCAACGCTCACCCATGATTCCGCGCAAAACCACCTGAAATCAACCAGGTCCACTCAAACTCCAAGCCTTTCTAACTCCGTCCGCAGATGCTCGATGCCAGCCATCTCAATGGTGTGCATCCCCAACCGCTTTGCGACTTCCAGGTTGAGCGCCCGATCGTCAATGAAGCAACACTGTTCGGGCACCTGCTGGGTCGTTTCCAAAGCCAAACGATAAATGTCTTTCTCGGGTTTGCGCAGGCCCACGAAGCAGGAACTGATGAAAAGGCTGAAGATCGAGCGTAACCCGAATCGTTCGATGCGATACAGATTCAGGTCACGGGACTCGTTGTTGATCGTACCCATCAGGTACTTCCTGGAGTCTGCCAACTGCCTCGCAAACCTGAGAGCCTCTTCCCTCGGTTGCGAGAGCGAGAAGATATATTCCCGGAACTCCTCCCGGCTGAAAGGTCGTGTTCGGTAGAAAACGGTGCGATCGAGGTATTCGTCGAGCCCGATCTTGCCGCGTTCGAACGACGAAACCACCATCTCGTGCCGGTCCGCGAACTCTCCTTCGTCGAGTTTGAAATGTTCAAGCGCAGCCTCGCGCTGACTTCGGTCCCAGGCGTTGGTCAGGAGCACGCCGCCCACATCCCAGAAGATCGCCCTGATCTGTGACAAGGAAATGCCTCCGTCCCGCGTCATTACCTCGCTGCGGGTTGGTGACTGCTAAGACATGACTGATGAGACCGATCGAGGAAACGAATCCGAAAAATTCAGCGCCGGTAAATCGTTGTGTCCGGATGATAGTTCCGCCAGTCGAACCAGTAGTCCTTGATGGCCGGCAACGCCTCCAGACATTTCCCGGTGGCGCTTCCCGATACGGCGCAGCCCTTGAAATTCCACTCGCTGGCTTCCACCGAGTCCACCAGCAGGAAATCAGAACTCCCATGCTTACGAAAGAACTCGACCTCGGAACCATCCAGTCGGCTCCGAAACGCGCGTACCGATTTTCCGTCCGGTCCGGCCACCAGCAGCACCGGGTTTCCGCCCACCCGGTCCTGAACCGGACTCTGTTTCAGGATGGTGTCGACCGGGTAAGCGCGGGCCTCGCCCGACACTTCAAGCCCGATCACCAGATCGCGAGACTTGAGTTCGGTGCCCGGGAAACTGATCACCACCGGCAATTTTCGAACCTCTGCTTCCCACTGGCTGTCATACTGGTTCTGATCGCGAGCGAGCGGGGCGAGCACCTGCCCACCCGGCGCCTCGGTCTTCCACAGGCCAAAGCTCAGTTCATCGCTCGGCGCCAGTTCGAGCCTTGCGTCCTTGAGCGGCCCGAAGATCGCTTTCCCGGTAATCTGCTGCCACCATGTACCGGTCTCCCGGTCGCGCATCAGGAAGTTCTGGTTGTTGATGCCCGCCAGGTAGAAATTCAGTACCCTGCCACCGAATGTTCTCTTCCACACCAGACCGGTGTGACACAGCGTTCAATAGGTGACTGCCACCGGCACACCGCCCACCACGTCGTTCACGATGTGGTGGTAAGCGATCTCGCGGACCGGGTAGGCGCGCGCATCGTGGTTGAAGCTGAGGGCAAGAACCATCTCGCCCGAATCGAGCTTGGTCTGGCTGGCCGCTTCAAATCCGGGATGCCGTACGGGATGGAACATCCACTCGAAGTGGTTCAGTCGGGACATGGTTGCCGAAGCAACCACCAGGACAATCGCCAGCACGGGGAACAGTTTTCGCCACCCGACGACTTTTCTCCACAACCGGCAGCCCGCTGCGACGCTGATTGGACAAGTGATCAGTGTCAAAGTCGGCGCCCATTGTTTCAGAGCCATCGCCAGCCAAAGAGCGCGCGGGGGCTGGTATCGAAACGGACGAATCACGCAGGCAGGAATGAAGAAAAGTCCGACGGTCACCAGGGCGGATACCCAGAACAGTATTCGGATCCCACGAGTGGTTCGTTGATCGGATGGTGTATGCATCTGCCTCACGAGTCCCGCCACATTTCGAACGATTCTAACGTATCCCCTGGGACGCTGGTTGCGGTGCCTTGCCCAACAAAAACCCCGGCCTTGTGTGGGCCGGGGTTTTCGAGCGAGACTTGATCTGCGCTTTTAGTTGGTGCGGGCCGAGTAGTTTTGACGATAGCTGAGGTTATCCACGTTCCGGAACATCGGAGTTCCAGGCGGCAGGTTTTGTGGCACCGAGAACAGCGAGTCGAAGGTATATTGCCGGTTCGGCGGATTGTAGACCAGGTTGCAGCACTTGAAGGTGCCGGTCGCGTAGGTATTAAAGAACAGGCTCACGATCGACCCCTTGTAGTAGAGGTTCTGCTGGCCTGCGGGTGCGATCCCGCCCCAGTCTTCCAGGAAGCGCAGGAAGTTGTGGACGCCGCCGTCCATGCCGAAGGCGAACTCGGGGTTTTGGGTTGTGTTGCTGAAGGCGATGGTCTTGCCGGCGGCGATGGCCACGCGGTAGTAGGTCGTGACCGCGATCCGGTTGGGCTGCGCCGCCGGAACGGTTTGCCCGCTCGAAGTATTCACCGGATTGACCAGGCTGCCATTGGTTGTGGCGGTGGTCACTCCGGCATCTTGCCAGTTGTTGGAGAGCAGCGTCACCGCGTCGGCGATGATGGCTGCGGCCGCGTGCGGCGGTTCGGGCGCCGTCGTGCTCGTCCAAGTCTGATCATAGCTCGTGTTCCCCGGCGTGCAAGGCGAAGGCGACCCGCCAGCCGCGACCGGGCAGTTCGAGTTGTAGTTCCCATGAATGTAGACCGGGTTCTCCGAGGCGACCGTGAAGCCTCCGCAACCCGTCGGGTTGAGGGCGGTGATTGTGCAATTGTTGACCACGTTGCCCGGAGGCATGGTGGGCAGGTTGCCAAGCGAGCCGTCCACCAGTTTCAGCACGTGGCGCGCCCCCGTGACCCGATTGACGCGGCCTACGGTGTAGCACGCGAAGCGGTGGGCGTAGGGGTTTTTCGGACTTGCCGTATCGGTGTCGTTCGTGGTCTGGGTCCCAAACGCATCGCCGACACCCCGCGCGCCATAGGTCGAGATCGTATTGTCATTCCACTGCTCGACGTCCTCGGGCGAGACTCCGTTGTAGTTGGCGGGTTCCAGCCGGTTATCGGGCGAGAATGGGGCGCCGGTGCTGTAATTGACGGTATCTTCGAATCCGTACGCTCCCAGCAAGCCGGCCGGGCTATGGACCGGGTCATACTGCATCCCGCGCCGGTCCGAGAAGTACAGAACGTAGCCGTTCTGGGTTGCATAGTCGACGTTCTTGCCGGTTCCCGCGTTCGAATTCAACCACGCCTTCAGGTTGCCTATGTCCAGTTCGACGGCATTCATAACGCCGTTGGCGGTGCAAGTCGGGGTGCCGCTATAAGGGAAGGTCCCGGTGCGGTTCGAGTCGTTGACCTCACCCTCGCGGGCGTCGTAAAAGTTGATGGGATACCAGTTGTACTGGGAGTTCGCTCCATACGGAGTACCGGGGGTGGTGATGTTCGAACTGCTCCCGACCGGTTTGAACGTAAGGGCGTCAGAGCCGTCAAAAGTGCCGTTACCGGTGCGGTCCGCCTGGACCTGCAGGTAGAGAATGGCATTCGCCATGTCGGTGTCGGGCGTCACGCTGCCGGCAAGGGTGAGGTTATTCTTGCCGGGCCCGGTCGGCACCGCAACCCCGCGACCGAAACCCAGTCCGAGCCATTCCGGGGTGATGCCATGCCATCTTCCGTCACTCGTCCATTTTGCTTCTACCAGGAGCCAGCCGTTAATCAGCGGCCATTCTGCCTGGGGCGCAGCCTGGGTGGCATTCTGGTCACTCAACACAAAAGGCGGTTGCACCAACCGAGTGTCACCGCTCGTGCACGCATTGCCCACAGTGGCGGCCCCGCAGGCACTCTCAGCCAGATAGTAGTTGTTTCCGTTAATGGGGAAAGCCGTCTGCGTGGGCGTCGTGACCTCGGGGGCAAGAGTGGACAGTTGCACGTCCTTGCTCGCATCCCCGTTCCAGTCGCTGAGGTGCAGGTCGGCCTGTCGGTCGCTGAACAGCACGCGAATTTGAGCTTCATTCGCCAGCCGGGAAGCCCCCAGCACCGAGACGACGGATTCGCCCGCCGGCGGACGGCGGATGATTTCGTAAGGATGCAACGCACCCGTCACGAACGGCAGGGACAGCTTCGTGGCGCCGGTGCTGTTGGGCCCCGGCGTGTTTCCGGTGGGTGTGCCGTTTCCATCAATCAGGAAGTTGTTGTACGTGCCCCAGGAGACGTTCTGCCAAGTCGAGGTATTTTGGGCTGAGCCGTGCCCGCCGACCACGCTTCCGTTGCTGGCGCCGAGCGTCGTCGCGGCGATGTCCTTGCACGTCGTGCTTGGAGTCGCAGCCGGGACGTTTGCCATCTGCGCCGCGCAGCCGCCGCTGCCGGTCGGAATCATCACGGTCCCGCCATTGTTGTTGCCGGAACTCGCAACGTTGTTGTCCATGACGGCGCGAACTACGTTACCCCAGGCCGTAATCTTGTCGCCAAACACCAGGTTATAGCTGTCGGCTACTCCCAGATAGAGGTCTCCGTTGGTGTGCACGCGTCCCGCAAACCCCAGGTCCGGACTGCGCCCGAAGAAAAGATCGGAATCGGAAAACACACCGAACTGGAACACCGGAATCAGCGCCACTTCGGCGGTGCGCGTCATGCTGACGGTTTCGCCGCTCAACCTCTGGGCCGACGCGTTCATGGTTACCGGAATGATCTGCGCGTAGAGACCCTGATTTGGACCCGACGAGATCGGACCCCACACCGTAGTCAGAGGCGCGCTGCAGCCCGACACCGGGGCCACGTTATACACCGGGTAGGTGACCGTAGTATCCCAGGTCGGATAGTTGTAGCTGAGCGCGCAAATCTGGCCGGCCGTGGGCGCTTGAATGTTCCTGAACATGTTGCCCAGGTCCGAACTGGTCTTCTCGATGGCGCCTTCGGCGGCGTGATAGGTGTAGTTGTTGCTCAGGTCGTTGCCACCCACCCGCTGCTCGGTGTTTACCATCATGAGCAGGCCGAGCGCGAAGCCCGACAACAGCACTAGCATCAGCAGGCTCGCGATGAGTGTAAATCCCCTTGAATCCGACTTGGCGCTATCCATTTCGTTTCTCCTCCTGCTCATATCACGTCAGTTGCGGCCATCATCCCAGGCTAATAAGCGCTTCCCGAAATCGGGTACTCCTGCTGGAAGCTCATATTGCGGGCTGAAATCGAGGTCTGTAGATCCAGACCCTGGTAGCCGCTCATTCCTCGTGTCTGACCTCGCATGACCATGTGGGTGATGTTGACCTTGGTGATCATGGAGGGGGTCGTGCCCGCGGGGAGGGTGCTTTGGTTGGCTACAACCGCGCCACCGTTGTACGCGTCATAGCTAAACTTGAGGAACGCCACATTCTCTGCGACCGGAGACGGCAGTTTGCCGTTCTGAATGCGCATCAAGCGTGGCGTTACGCCATCGACGGGGGAAATGTCGAGATAGTAGGTGATCAGTAGGAAGCGTACAGCCGACTGTACGCTCTTCGGAGGAGCCAGGGACAACAGGCTTCCAACCGCCGCTGTAGGCTGGTTGATGTGGCCGGGATCGCCGCTGGCAAACGCGACCGTATAGCAGGGCTGTCCCGCACAGGTGGCAGCCGTAACCGTGCTCACCACACCCACCGCCGCAGGTCCGACGCCGCTCACGCTAAACAGGATCATGTCGCCTGCCTGCAGTCCGACGACCGGATCGTTCAGGGCCTGAGGAACCGTGATGCCCGTGGGCAGGATGCAGGTTGAAGGCAGGACCGCTGGCAGCGTGAACAGCACTGCCGTGGCACTGGTATAGGAGACCGAGTAGCAGTTCAGCGCCAGGTTAGCATCGGTGTAGGACACGCTAAGAATGTCGGTCTGCTGTCCGTTGACGGCAATGCCCAGATTGGGTCCCGGAACGATGGAGTAGAGATAGCGGGCGCCGGACTGGACCGGGTAGGCCACCGGTGCTCCATTGATGTAGTTGCAGGTGGTTGGACTGCACGGATAAACCGGCACGGTCGCCGACACGGGCAACGGGACGCTGTTCTGCGACAGCCCTTGCTGCCCAAGAGCGCCCGCCCCCGCCATGCTGATGTCCCTCGACATGAGGTTAGCCGCCGCGCGGAAGTCCTGTTGCATTTCCGCTCTCTGGGAGGTGACAATGGTCGCCTTCACGGCCTGGCTATACAACTGCACCGCCGTTGCCAGGGTAATCGCCCCGATCACCAGCGATACCATCAGTTCGACCAGCGTGAAGCCTCGGCTTGTGTTCTTTGTGCGCTGCATGAACCCCTTCCTAGTGATAGCTCGATATGTACTCGTTGAGCACATACGTCTTTGGTGCACGAATGCCCGGTGTCGTGTAGCGGATCGTAATCGTCACCGAGTTCAACGTGGGGATGGGGTTCCCCGCAGCGTCGGCGAGACCCAGAATCTGGATCTGACGCGTGTAGCCGGCGAGCGAAACGATCGTATCGTCGGCGGTTCCAACAATTCCGTCTGGTCCGGGTTCGGACAGACACTTCACACCACCCGGGCAGGCCGCGCCGGTCGCGGTCAGCGGGATGCATCCCGTGTCATCCGCCGTGCCCACAATTCCATCCGGCCCGGCACACGTGATGGCGGTCGCACCGTCGACGAACACTCCCCCGTTCGACACATTCTGGACCGCCGCCCAGGCCAGCTGGGACGTGTTGCGTGCGGTATAGACACTCTCCATCGCTTCCGACGCCATTTGCCGGGCGATCATGTCTTCTTGCGAAGTCTGGGTGGCTTTCATCGCGATGCCGAACACGCTCAACATGCTCAACAGACCGATGGTCAGGATCACAACCGAGATCATGACCTCGACGAGAGAGAACCCGCGCTGCCGGTTTCGCTGTTCGGCTGTGTTTCCCATGGTTGTCACTGTTGCCTCCACATCACGCCGCTTCCGTTCTTCACTAACGTCCAACCTCGGATGCGTCCGGTTGTTCCCCAGACCGTGATGGCCCGCGAACTCATAAGCTCAGTGGGACGCGCCAGGTAGACCACGCCGTTATTGATGTTCCCGTTGATGTCGACCGCGGTGCCGTCCGGCTGGAAATACAGGGAAATCGCTCCGCCCGCCCCGACCCCTTGGTCAAAGTCGATCGGGTTCGCAGCCGTCCCAAACCCGTCAGGAGTCGTGGGCGCAACCGTCGGAGAAGTTGGTACACCCGAGACAATGTTGAACGACACATCCGGAGGCAACACGGTCGTGATCAGTATCGGCCCGGTGGTCGAGTTCTGCGTTATGGTGATCGTGCCCGGCGCCGTGAAGGTGACCACATAGACCCGCATGTCGGCGGCAGCCTGGTCGCGCGCCCGGCGGATGGTGGTCAAAGTCCCGTTGTAGGCCGTCGTCACGTGCTGCTGCCTCAAGACCGGCTGCAGGCTCATGAACGAAATGCCGGTAACGACCAGGATCAGGGCGATCGTCACCATCATTTCCAGCAACGAGAAGCCCTGCTCGTTGCCCGGGTGAGCGCACGTCTTGCGCGGAGAGGATCGTCCGTTTGTTCGAGTCGTGTTCACTGTCATTGGTTCTCCCCAAACCCGCCAGCCGTGGCTGGTCCCGCATGCCAGATATGCCCGCGAGTGCGCTACCGCACCACGAAGTCATCCAGAGCTGCCTTGGCCTGATTTCATCGTAGGAAGGGTGTTCGGAAGCGTCAAAGCACTGCGGTACAGGGGGAGGTGAATGGTCTTCCGTAACGTAATGCACAGGCGGTGACGATGGTGACCGCGCGCGGCCAACCGCCGCCCCATAAGAGTGCGGACCCGATGCGGAAATTGGTACACAACCCTCGCATCCCTAAGGGGTTCGCTCGAGATCTTCACCAGGTGAGAACGACGTCGCGCGACGGCGACCCGCCTGGACCCGGGAGCGCGTGCCATTACCCGGGTAACTTGTCGGCGGACAGGCGTAACTTTAGGATGCACCTTGTATGGCGCTTACAAGCCTGGTGGTGTGCCCGGACGAATCTACGACCAAGGTTTTGCGCCGCATCCTGGAAGACCTCGGTCTGACCGTTGAGCACTGCGCGAACGCGTCCGACGCGCAAGACAGACTCGCCCACGCCCGCTTTGACTCCATCGTCATCGATTGTGAAAACGAGCAGCTGGCGATTGACACCTTGCAGAAGGCACGCTCGTCGTCTGACAACGCCACCACCCTTGCGGTGGCGATTGCCGGCAAAGAAAACAACGTGCCCCGGATGTTTGCCCTTGGGATCAACTTCGTCCTGTACAAGCCGGTCTCTGAAGAGCGTGCCTGGAGCAGCTTTCGGGCCGCCCGTTCTCTCATGAAGCGGGAGCGGCGGCGCAACGCGCGGGTTGCCGTCTACACCGAGGCTACCCTGGATTACGCCAACGTCGAGAACGTGCCGGCCACCCTGGTGGATCTCAGCGAAGAAGGCACAGCCGTGCAGAGCGAGCGCAAGTTGCCGCCCGACTGTCGCGTCTACTTTCAATTTGCGTTGCCCGGCCACACATCGCTGATCCGGCTCTCCGGAGAAGTCGTATGGCGCGACTCGAGCGGGCGGGTGGGAATGAGATTCATCAACGTGCCCACTTCCTCCAGGCGTGTTCTGAGCAAGTGGCTCAGGAACAGCCTGCCCGCGTCCCAAGGGACGACCCCGCAGGTGCCGCGTCCGGCAATGCCCATTGCCAAAACCACCCGGGTCTCCACCCCTTCGGGTTCCCATGGGGATCGCGGGCTGGCCCGATTGCGCGCGTCACCGGGAAATCGCCGGGGCCAGTCGCGCCATGCGTGCCGTCTGGGCGCCGACGTCTATCGCCTGGGCATCCCCGTTCCAAACCGCTGCAGCCTGACCGACATCAGCGCCGGTGGCTGTTACGTCGAGATGCCCACGCCCTTTCCAGCCGGGACGCGCGTCGAGATTGTCGTGCGCACCCAGGAAATGAAATTGAAGACTCAGGGGGTCGTGCAGTCGGTGCACCAAGGTTTTGGGATGGGTGTACAACTGACGCTGCAGTCTCCGGAAGATCGCGATCAGGTGCAATCGTTGATCTGCCTGCTGGCAGAGTCTGGCCAGAATGCCGAGCTTGGCCCGATCAGCGATCCTTGGACGCGCTGACCGGGTTTCATTCCGAACCAATCTCAGATGGTTGTAGCGTCACGTGCGCGTCGAGACTTGTTCTGCAACCGCCTGCCGAAAGTAATCCAATGACAGTCGTAGTCCCGTCTCCAGGTTGATCTTCGGTTCCCAGCCCAGGAGTCGCTTGGCCTTGCTGATGTCCGGTTGGCGCTGCCTGGGATCGTCCACCGGAAGTTCTTCGTGTCGAATCTTGCTGCTCGATTGCGTTACTTCGAGCACGCGCTCAGCGCACTCCAGAATCGTAAACTCCGATGGGTTCCCGATGTTCACAGGTTCGTGCTCGGTCGATCTGGAAAGCTTCAGAATGCCTTCTACCTCATCGCTGACGTAGCAGAAGCTGCGTGTCTGGCCGCCATCACCGTACACCGTCAGATCTTCTCCCCGCATTGCCTGTCGCATGAAATTGGGAATCACCCGGCCGTCATTGATCTGCATGCGCGGTCCGTAGGTGTTGAAGATGCGCACGATGCGGGTGTCAACCTTGTAATAGCGCAAGTAGGCCATGGTCGTGGCTTCGGCGAACCGCTTGGCTTCGTCATAAACGGATCGTGGCCCGACCGGGTTGACGTGGCCCCAATAGGTTTCTCTCTGGGGATGCTCGAGCGGGTCCCCGTAGCATTCCGAAGTCGACGCCACCAGGTACTTCGCGCCATACTTGCTGGCTACATCCAGGGCGTGAAACGAACCCAGGGAGCCCACCTTCAATGTGGCGATCCCGTGGACGCTGTAATCCACCGGGCTCGCCGGACTCGCGAAGTGAAATACGTAGTCCACCGGGCCGAAGTCAAAAGGCGCGCAGACGTCAGCTTCCTGAAACTCAAAGCGCGGGTCCTTGCGCAGGTGCTCAAGATTCGACAACCGCCCGGTGAGAAGATTGTCCACCGCGACCACGGAGTACCCGTCGGCCAGCAGTGCGTCGCACAAATGGGACCCCAGGAACCCGGCTCCTCCGGTCACCAGGGCGCGTTGGTTCTTCATATTTGTTGGGGCTTTTCGCCTCGATCATTTCCCGCCTGCGTCGGCAGACCTTCTGGAAGCGCCGGCGCACGCCCAACGCTGTAGTAGCTGAAGCCATGCGCTGCCATGACCGCTGGGTCATAAAGATTCCGACCGTCGATCACAATCGGATAGCGCAGCTTGCTGCTCAGCAGCTTTAACTCCAGGGTGGCGAACTCCTCCCATTCGGTGAGAATCAGCAGAGCATCCGCTCCGGCGGCAGCCTCATAAGGGCTACGCACCAACTCGACATTCGAGGGCAGCACCTCGCGCGCCCGATCCCCCGCCGCCGGATCGTAGGCCGCTACCTTGCACCCTTCCTGCACCAGCGACTGGATCAGCAGGATCGCCGGCGACTCGCGAATGTCGTCGGTTCCGCCTTTGAACGCCAGGCCGAGCACTCCCAGCCTCTTGCCGCGCAAGGTCCAGAGCGCGTTACGGACCTTGCGAAGGAAGCGCTGCCGTTGTTCCTCGTTGATGCGCATGACCTCGTCGAGCAGGCGGAAATCGTAGCCGCACTCTCGCGCCACTGCGCGGAACGCCATCAGATCTTTCGGGAAACACGACCCGCCGTAGCCGATCCCCGGATTCAGGAATCTCGGCCCGATGCGTGAATCGGTCCCGATCCCCTGGCATACTTGCTGTACATTCGCCCCCACCGATTCGCAAATCGACGCTACCGCATTGATGAAGGAAATTTTCATCGCCAGGAACGCGTTTGAGGCATGCTTGATCAACTCGGCGCTCTTGGTGCTGGTCACGATTAAGGGCGGAGGAATCTGTGCTCGATCGGGCTGCGGAATGGCATCCCCGCGCTGGTAGTAAGAGCCGTCGCACAGGGGAGCGTAGATTTCCCGCAGGACGATCGCACAACGCTCTGTATCTGCCCCTACCACGATGCGGTCGGGGAACAGGAAGTCGGTGACCGCCGTTCCTTCGCGAAGAAACTCCGGATTGGAAGCCACGTCGAACGATTCCGCGTCGGCTCCGTTGCGCAGAATGATTTTACGCACCCACTCGCTGGTGTACACCGGCACCGTGCTTTTCTCGACGACAATCTTGTAGTCGCGGATCGCTCCCGAAATCTCCCGCGCCACCGACTCGACATAGGAAAGATCTGCGTCGCCGCTATCGGTCGGCGGTGTTCCCACCGCGACAAAAATCGCGGCGCTCACTCGTACCGCCTCGTGCAGATCGTCGGAGAACTGCAAACGCTGCCCCCGATGCCGCGCCAGCAACTCGGGCAAGAACTGCTCATGAATGGGCACCTGCCCGTTGTTCAGAGCCGCCAACTTCTGCTGGTCGTTGTCGACCACCCGCACATCGTGACCGAGATCGGCAAAACATGCTCCCGCGACCAGTCCTACGTAACCGGAACCCACTACCGCAATGCGCATGAAGAGAACTCCTGCTAAAACGGCTCTTGAGTCAAGATCCCGGCTGGCAGCCCGCGAGCCAGCCGTCCCACCTTCCGCAGAACGTCTAATTTAACAGGTTTTGGCCGCCCAGCCGTCTTGCCCGTTTGTTCGGGGAAGCCGCACGCTGGCAAAACCGGGTGGGCAAGCCTGCCAACTGACAAACGCAGCAACCTGGCCTGACCACTGCTGCCGTCCGACGGTTGAGCATGCCTGCTTCCGGAACAACGCGCTGGTTACTCTCGCGCCTCGCGCACAAAGCTTTTCCCCTTGTGCTCGGAGCCCAGCGAGACCACGATCGCCAGAACAAGAATGTTCGCGATCTCAAATGCCGCCAGCGCCCAGGCATACCCGAAGCGGTCCCGCAGCGCGTATTCGATGTTGTTGGTGGGCGCCGCAAACAGGATCCCCAGCTGATATGCAAATCCCGGCATCAGTCCCCGCACGGCATCGGGTGACAACTCGTTCAGGTGTGCCGGTATGATACCCCAAGCTCCCTGAACACCCATCTGCATCAGGAAAGCTCCCGCTGCGAGCGTCAGCAGCGTCCCGCCAAACGCCCACACCGGAATTACCGCGAGCGCCAGGGCTAGCGCCAGCAAGATGCTGCGCCTGCGGCCAATGTTTTCCGACAGGTAGCCGAACGAAAATGATCCGATCACCGCGCCAACGTTGTAGAGGATGGCGACGTAGGAAATCGTCGCCACCGGAAACCGGTGCACTTCTTTCAGAAAGTGTGGATAGAGATCCTGGGTGCCGTGCGACAAGAACATCATCAACGTCATGAGCAGGACGAGATAAGAAAAAATCTTCCAGTGCCCGCTCGCCGTGCGCAAAATTGCTCCCACGGTTGGCACCCGGTGCTGCTGCCAGGCCTCCGACTCCTTTACCTGGTAGCGAATATAGAAAGCCAGCAGCGCCGGGATGCCCCCCACCCAGAACATCGCCCGCCAACCCCACATCGGTAGCACAAACCGGGCTGCCACGGCCGCCAGCAGATAACAGATCGAGTACCCGCTCTGCACCACTCCCGACAACACTCCCCGCCAGCGTCTGGGAGCGCTCTCCATCGCGAGCGAGGCGCCCACTCCCCACTCGCCGCCCATCCCGATCCCGTAAATGGCCCTCAAAATCAGAAAGACCGTGTAATTGGGAGCGAACCCGCACGCCAGCTCGAATGCCGAAAAGAACACCACGTTTGCCATCAGCGGTCGTCGCCGCCCGTAGCGGTCGGCAAGCAGTCCAAAGACCAGCGCGCCAATGGGCCGGAAAGCCAGCGTGGCGGTGATGGTGAAAATGATCCTCGACGCGGGCACGCGAAACTGAGCCGCCAACGTGTCCACCAGGAACACCAGTACAAAAAAATCGAAGGCGTCAAGCGTCCAGCCCATGAAACTGGCGCTGACTGCATGCCACTGGTCGGAGCGGGAAAGGGAAGTATTCTCAGGAGCCGGGTTGGTCGGGGTCATGTCGATGGAAGGCTTGTCGCCACACCTGGGGCCATAGCCCGTGTCAGGGTCTCGCGGGGACGCGCCATGAAAACACGCTTCTGCCCGGTCGCGCAATGCCCGCCAGCCTGAAGGCTCGGTCCTATGTCCCTGAATCGGCCTTACTTGCCGCCCTAACGGCGGACCGAAACCCCTTACCCACAATAGATTTACCGTTGACAACCTCGCCGTTTAAGGCGAAACTTTGCTACAGCGGAGAATTGTATTTCTGTGAGTAGGTCCCCCGGTACTCACCCCAGGTTCCCAGACCATGTCGTGTCCCGACCCGTACCGGCCTTTCGACCCTTTGACCGACGCGAATTCCCCCGGTGCTGAACTCAAAGTCCGAGGTCTCGTGCCCTCTGACGCCGAAGTGCGTGGCCTCACCGACGTCTTGGCAGCCAGCGGTGGTGGCAGTTCATCCAAAGATCTAGCCCTGGACTTGGTCCTGAACCAGATCGTAGAGCAGGCCTGTCTTGCAACCGGGGCCACCGGTGCTGCGATCGCGCTGGTGCGCGCAGGCGAGATGGTTTGTCGTGCCACCACGGGCCGCCATGCCCCCGACCTCGGGGTTCGGCTCGACAACGCCGGCTTCTCTGCAGAATGCCTGCGCGTCGGAACGCTGCAGCGCTGCGATGATACCGAGACCGATCCGCGCGTCGACGCCATGGCCTGCCGCCTCCTGAGTGTGCGATCGATCCTTGTGATCCCCTTGTGGTACTGGGGCGAATTCATGGGGATCTTTGAGATCTTCTCCCCTCGTCCCAGCGCATTCGGCGAGCGCGACGAGCAGACGCTCCAGGCCCTGGCATACCGGGTCGTTCGTCAGGCCAAACAAGCGACCGGAACAATCGCCGGATTCACCTCCAGTGCCCAGGAAATTCCCGAGCCACCTGCACCCAAGGCCACGCCTGCACCGACCCTGCTTGGGGTTGAAGAACCCGAGCCAATTCGCGCGCCCAAATCGACACCCGTTTTCGAGTTGACTCCCGCCAAACGGCTACGGCAACCGCGCGATCCGTGGACGGTGATTCTCGCCGGATGCGCGGGGCTGATCGCCTGCGCGATCGTGGGTCTCATGATTTGGCGAGTGGCATGGGTGGGTTCGGACGCCAAAAAATTAGCCCCTTCTCCTGAAACCGTTCACGCGAGCACGACTCCAGGGCCCGATCCTGCTAACGTGCTGCCATCCGCTCCCCACGAAGAAATCCTCGAACTCAACACCGGCGCTGCACCCCGCAAGGCGCCGCCCCCGCCTTCGAGCAGCGTGGTGATCACGGCCGCAAACAAAAGCGATCGAAATGCCTCGTCGGCCCTGGGAGGATTGGCGGTGTATGAAAAGGGCAAGCTGATCTACGGAACGCCCTTTCAGGATCCCGATCAGCCGGTCGCGCAGAAGGCAACTCCCAAGGCAGCTTCTACAACCCCGAAGCCGCGTCTGCTGGCCAAGGCCACGCCGCCGGCGTCCATTGCGACCGGCCTGGCAACAGGCCATTTCGTTCCACTGGCCCCCGATGCTGCTAACGAGCTGCTCACCGACAGGATTGAACCCGATTACCCCGACGCAGCCCGGCGCGCGCGAATTCAGGGCACCGTTACCCTGGACACGCTTATCGGAGAAGATGGGCGGGTTCGGCAGGTCAGCCGGCTGAGCGGGGATTCGCAACTGGCCGACGCTGCCATCACTGCGGTTCGCAGATGGCGCTACAAACCCTACACGGTCAAGGGGAGGAAAACCGCCATTCGGACCCAGGTTCCGGTCACGTTCATGCTCGCGCAGTGACCCCGGGGCCGACGAGTGTCCAGAGCGGTTCCCTAGCTGTAGGCGAGTTCTTTCGCTCTTTGTGCTGCCTTGACCACCGCCTTGATCAGGGTTACCCGCAGCTTGCCCTCTTCAAGCTCCATGATTCCGTCGATCGTGCACCCGGCTGGAGTCGTAACCGCGTCCTTTAGCAGGGCCGGGTGGTCTCCGGTTTCAAGCACCACGCCCGCGGCTCCGAGCGTTGTCTGCGCGGCCAGCAAGGTCGCAACGTCGCGCGGCAATCCGACCTTCACGCCCGCTTCTGCCAGCGATTCAAGAATGATGTAGATATAGGCGGGCCCGCTCGCCGACAGGCCAGTCACCGCGTCCATGTGTTTCTCATCTAGCACCACGGTGCGACCGACCACATTGAACAGTTCGGTGGCGATTTCCAGGTGCGAAGGCCCGGCATGCTTACCCTTGCAGAGAGCGGTCATGCCCTGACCAATAGCGCACGGCGTGTTCGGCATCGCGCGTACGACGGGAATGGCGCTGGCCAACGCATTTTCAATTGCGCTGGTGGGCACCGACGCCGCGACCGAGATGATCAGCTGTTCCGGCCGAACCTGCGGGCGAATTTCTTCCATCACGCTTTGCACGACTTGCGGTTTCACGCACACGAACACAATGTCGGCGTTGCGTGCCGCACCCGCGTTGTCGGTGCCGACCGGAATTCCCAATTTCTTCGACAAAGCCGCCGCGCGCTCGGCGTGCTGCACGGTCGCGGACGTCAACCCCGGTGAAAGGAGCTTTTTCTCGAGCAACGCCTTCACCAGAATGCCGCCCAGTTTCCCTGCGCCCAGCACGGCGACGCGCTTCCCCGACAAGTTCACTCCCATACCGCGGCCTCCCGCAAACCTTCCTGGAAAACTGACGCCGGCATCGCCGGCTTTCTGAGGAGACTTACCCGGATCCAGGCCGAAGCCGGGCGATCGCCGGCCTGCGCCGGTACGATGTGACGATCACTCCTTTGCGGTCTGTACCCTACGGACCCGAACCAGTCCACCACTTTAGCAGCTTCCGACAAGTGTTTGTTGCCATGCTGGTTATTGCCAGGCGAACGTCTTCGCAGCCAAGTCGACAACGGATTTTCCAATCGCGATGGAAGCGGTGGCTGCCGGCGACGGCACGTTGTAAAGATGCAGCATGTTCCGGCTGCGGGAAAACTGGAAATCATCCACCATCGTTCCTTCGCGATGAATCGCCTGTGCCCGCACGCCCGACCCACCCGGCACCAGGTCCGCCCCGGTGATCTCAGGCACCAGCTTTCGCAGGGCGGCGACGAACGAATCCTTGCTAACGGACCTGTGAAGTTCTCCAGCGCCGCTGCGCCAATACTTGGCGGCCATGCGCCAGAATCCGGGGAAGGACAACGAAGAAAGCGTGTCGCGCAAACTGAAGTCCCCATTCCGGTAGCCCTCGCGCTTCCAGGCAAACACCGCGCTCGGGCCTGCAGCCACGCCACCATGGATGCGCCGAGTGAAATGAACACCCAGAAAAGGGAACCGGGGATCCGGAACCGGATAGATCAATGTCCGCACCAGATTCGTGCGTTCTGGAACCAGATCGTAATATTCCCCTCGGAACGGAATGATACGAACCTCGGGAGTCTCGCCCGCGAGCCGGCTAACCCGGTCGCTGAACAGCCCCGCGCAGTTGACCACGTAGCGGCCAATCCGCTCCCCCCTGGTCGTCTCGAGAACGGTCGCGTCCCCGTTCTGTCGGATTCCGATGACCTTGGTGGATGTCTCGACAGAGCCACCTTTTGCCCGTAAGAGCTCGGCATACTTCTCCGAAACCAGCGCGTAGTCCGTGATCCCCGTCCCGGGTACGTGCAGGGCCGCAACGCCCACACAGTGGGGCTCGATCTCGCGGAGCTCGTCGGGTCCGAGCATCCTCAGACCAGAAACACCGTTGCGCCGTCCGCGCTCCAGCAATTCGTTCAGGCGCGGCAGTTCATCTTCGGTCGCGGCCACAATCACCTTCCCACAAATCTCAAAAGGCACACCGTGTTCGCGGCAGAACTCCACCATCGCACCTGCACCCTCCACGCAGGTGCGTGCTTTGACGGATCCCGGCTTGTAGTAAACCCCGGAGTGAATGACGCCGCTGTTGTGCCCACTCTGGTGAGTGCCGACCCGTTGTTCTTTTTCGAGCACCGCGACCGAGAGATGAGGAAAGCGCGTGGCGGTCTCCCGCGCCACCGAGAGACCAACAATGCCTCCTCCGATCACCACGACGTCCAGTTGGTCGGCCATGTCTCGACGCTTGCGGCTTGCAATCGGAGCCGGGAGCGCTCTCGATCGCAGCTCATCATCAAACAATCAGAATACTCACAACCGGGTAGAAATTCGCAAGGATCTGATCAAAAAGGATCTGATCAAAAAGAAATCCCGCGCACCTCTGCAGCGGCGCGCGGGATCTTGAAACCGGTCGTGCGCCTACTGAACCACCAGCGTGGCCGAAGTGCTCTGGGTAACGCTTCCTGCGGTCGCCGTCACGGTAATCGTGAACGTTCCCGAGGGAGTGGGCGCCTGGATGGTTACGGTAGCCGATCCGGACTTCGTCACATCCGCCTGGGCAACCGCCGAGACTGTCACGGCCGCCGGGTTCGGGACCGCCGCTGGCGCCGTGTACAGGCCCGTGCCGTCGATTGTCCCGGCGGCCGCGCTTCCCCCCGTGATCCCATTCACCTGCCAGGTCACTTGCGTGATTGCCGAGCCGCTCACGGTGGCACTGAACTGTTGCTGCTGGGTTGGAAATGGGGTAGCCGTCCGCGGACTGACGCCCACCGAAACTCCGCCGCCTCCACCTCCACTTCCAGCGCAGGACGACATCAGCAAGCCGGAAACGACGACCAGTCCGATCGCAAGCGTCACGGTCACTTTCTTGCGGACAGCAGGTCGACGAACAAATCCGCCAATCACCATCCCCACCGAGGAAATCCACAGGAACAACGGTGCATTGCTCCTTTTCTGTGCAACCGGTCGGAGTGGGGCGGCATTCGGCCCTGCCGTGCTGATGGCGAGCCCGACCGACTGCGCTCCGCTGGCTCCCGCGCTGATCTGCGCCCTCGAACAGGTTGCCCCCGCGGGCAAACTACTGCACGTGAACGTCACAACGCTCGGGAACGTGGTTGACCCCACCGGAGTCACAGTCAGGTTGTAGGTGGCGGTCTGTCCCGCCTTCAAGGTCTGCGTGCCCGACGCGTTGGTCATTGTGAACGTGAACAGGGAACTAAACACGACTGGAGTGGAGTGGGCGATGTGCCCCGCGTCGGTGCCGGTCCCGGCAATGTTGAAGTTGTAGGCTTGGGCGAGGCTGCTTTGCATGGTCACTGTGAACGGCGCCCCACTGGCTGTGGGCGTGACCGAGGCCGGCGACACCGTGCAGGTTGGAGGCGCGCCCGCCCCGCAACTCAGGTTTACCGGACTCGCATATGAGGCCAATGCCGTAAGCGTTCCGTTGAGCGTAGCCGACCGATTCGCGATCGCCGACGCTGGCGAATTGCTGATGGTCAGCGAGTAGTCGGGGATCGGTGGGGTGACCGTCAGACCGACGATTTGACTCTTGGCGGCTGGAGCCCCCGGCGTTGTAGCCGAGATCGTCACCGGCGTGGTTGCCATGGGCGTGCTGGCCGTTGTTCCGAATGTCAATGTCACCGTGGCGGGCAGGGTCGAAACCGAAGCCGAGGGCGAAAAACCGCAGGTAACGCCTGCGGGCAGACCGCTCGAGCACGTGAGAGTCACAGCTCCGTTGAACGACCCGGCACCGGTGACCTGGAATGTCACTCCGGCCGACGTGCTCCCCTGTGGGACGGAGATGCTCGCCGGCGACGGTGCGCCCAGTCCGAAGTCCACGACGTGCAGCGTGACCGTCGCGTCGTGAGTGGTGGTGGAAGCGTCCGACCCAACCGCGTGCGTATTGAATGGGTAGTCACCGACGGTGCCCGCAGCCATGATCGTAAAAGCTGCGCCGGGCGCGGCGACCGGTGTTCGCAGGTTAGGACTTGGCGTGCACGTCGCCGGAACGGTCGTCCCGGTGCAACTCAGCGTCACCGGACTGCTGTAGGCGTTAAGAGCCGTCAGTGTGCCGTTGAAGGTGGCATTCTGGCCCGGGAAGATGGTCTGCGGGGAGTTCGATATCGCGACCTGATAGTCAGGCGTCGCCACCAGGTTGTACTCCCAGATCCCTCGCCCGTAGGTGGAAGCGCGCAGCAACTTCTTACCGGCGCTGTTGAAGATTCGCAAGGCCGTTACTGGCACGTTGGGCAGATATCCAGAGGACCCGGCTGCAGCTGCCGGACCCACCTCGGTCCAACTCGCGCTCGCTGTGCTGCTCGAGAAAACGCCCACATCGGTCCCCACATAGACGAGGCCGGTGGGAGAATCGACGACGACCGCATCGGCCGGGGCATCGGGAAGATTGGCGGTAAAGTCAGTCCAGGCGGTGCCGGCGTTGCTGGTCTTGAAGACATGGCTGACATGAAAGCCCATGATCGTCACAAACGCCGTTTGTCCGGTGGTGTCCGAGGAATCAAGAGCGATCTCTGAAATCGGAAACTCATTGGGATTGATCGTTCCCGTCACATCCGCGAGCAATGTCACCCCGGCATTGGTGGTCGCGAATACGTGGCCTCCGGCCGGCGTGGTAGCACCACCCAGGCCTTCTGTCCCGGCGTAGATCACTTTCGAGTAACCGTTCGGATCCTTCGGTCCGCCCGCGGCCAGCGATCGCACCAGGTTCACTTCGCTGCCGCTGCACGAACTGCTTCCACCCGTATCGAAGTTGTTGCTCAACGCGGTATAGGTGCCCGAACTGCTGGTCGCCGGACCACCTCGCCACACCCGGCACGTACCGATGATCAAGCGCGTAGCTGCCTGCGGATCGAGCATGTAAGGGAAGTAGAAGGAACCGTCGTCACTTCCGACCTGTCCGCTGGTGACCACGGACTGGAACAGGTTGTCCGTGCAGTTGATCCCGCTCGCGCAGTAATTGACCGCCAAAGAATTCGAGCCGGTGTCCGGGTTGGCCGTGTACCAGTCGGTCCCGTTGGCCGGACTGATGGCGTTGAATCCACCATCGCCGCCGAGAACATTCAACCAGCTGCTGCTGGTCGTAGCCGACGCCGTCGCCGGAGATCCGTTGTCCTGCGTGCCACCCAACAAGGTATTCGCGTCGGTCGGATGCATGGAAAACGACACAAACTGGGTCATCGAACCCAGCGTGACGTTCAGGTCGTCGAAGTGGTTGGGAACGCTGCAATTGCCGGACGCGAGGCCGCTGTAGCCATCGAGAGCCCGATAAATTCCGCCGTCGTTGGCGAAGTACATCACCGCTGTGGCCGGACTGCCCGGCACCACCAGGGCATCGAGTGCGTGCTGGTCGGGATGGACGTGAGCGAGCGCGGATGCAGGGGAGCATCCGTACACATGCGTCAGATTCAGAAAACTGCAACTGGGCGAGGTGGTCGGGTTCGCGATGGTGCACTTGTACACATTGATCGTCCCCGGATACAGGTCGGTTGCCGTGCTGCCATTCGGCACGGCTGCCAGTTCGAGGTTGTACGATCCCTGGTTGACACCGCACCCTCCCGCGTCTCCGCAGTTGGTGATGCCGGTATCGGCGATTTGTGCCCAACTGGCGCCACCGTTGGTACTCGACCAGATGCCTTTGTCCAGTTCAGTCGTCAGGGTAGTGTCGAAGGCGACGACCCATGTGTACATCTCGTTTCGACCGGGAACCACAGCCAGCTCCGCGCGGTAAATCGGGCACGCTGTCGAATGGGTCGCGGGACACAAGGTCGTCGTCAATCCCGCTGGCTGGTTGGTCAGTCGGCTCCAGTTCATGCCGTCGGTCGACTTATAGATCCCGTGATACCGCATGACAGCGAAGAAGGCCCCCGCCGCCTGGTTATAGACCACCGACGTGGCCGAGCCCGCATCGATGGTCGAGCTCGCGTCCTGCACCGTGGCGTAGCTCCAGGTGGCGCCGCTGTCCAGTGAGTAGTACAGTCCGCGATTCGAGCCGGCGCCTGGCTCGAGTCCGAGCGTGATGCCGGTCTCGGCTGCAGCCGCCGCAGCGACCACTACATTTGTCTTGCCCGGGGTGCTGTTAAAAGCGATCTTGCTGAATCCCATGCCTGCAAAGGGCCGGGTCCCGCCATTGGCCGATGAGATCAGGCTCCAGCTTTGCCCGCCATTGGCAGAGCGCAGAATACCCAGGCCGTAGTAGGAATCGGCTGAACTGTTCGGCTCTCCGGTGCCCACCAGCACCAGGCTCTTGGTCGGATCGGTGTTCCCGGGTTGAATCGCGATTGCCCCCACCGCCAGCGTGCTCTCATAGTCGAGCACCGGAGTCCACACGACACTCGAGGAACTGCTGCTCGCCGGACCTGCATTGCCGGACTTCCACACCCCACCATGCGCGCCACCCAGGTAGACGGTATTGCCGGTCGCATCCGCAGGATCGATGGCTACCGCCGTCGCTCGGCCCGAAACCTGGCGGTAGTCCTGTCCTCCCGGTCCACTGGGGTTAGAGGCGAGCGGCGCCGGCCCCAGCGGGTTCCAGACCCCGGTTGACGCCAGGTGAGGCAGGGCAGTTGCCGCGATGCGCGCGGAGAACTGACGCTTGCGCAGTTCTAATTTCTTCTGGAAGGCACGGTATCGGAGCAGGGCCGCCGACTCGCCGTTGGGCGCGGTCCGTCCGCGCATGAACCACTGATCGCGCGCTCGGGGATTGTCGCGGTCACGATCTTCGATCGGCGCGTCCGGTGAACTCTGTTTGGACCCCTGGCCGAACGAGAGGCAGGCAGCACAACAAACCAATAACAATCCCGATAGTGCGCGCGCCGGGCGGCGCGAGATAGGTTTCATGGACTTCTCAGCTTTCGTTGATTTTCAAGTCACTGGGCTTCAACTGTTATGGAAAGTTACTGCAAGGCCCGTGTAATGAACCAGTTACCTTTGGACATAGCCCCTATTCCGGCAGACCTCGCTCCGGTTTGCGGGCCTGCCGGAGCCCGCTTCCGGTTCGAGCGACGACCCCAGTCTTTATTCTTTGCGAATGGAGCGACCCTCGCGCGACCAGATCTTCAGAGTGAACTACGATTTGCCAGCGGAACCGGGATTGGTTGCTGGTTGGGAGGTAGAATCACTAGCTTCCCGATGAATGGGAGGTTGAGCCCAAAGGGGGATGCTGGCACTTGGACCAGAACGAAGCGACGGCTGACCCAATCGCATCGGTTGGGACGCGTGAGGCCGCAGGAGAACCTGGTACCGGGTTGTCACTCCGGATCCTTAAGCGTTATCGCGACCAGAGCGGGTTCGTGCTCGACGTTGATCTCTCGGCGTCAGGGGGCTTTACGATTCTCTTTGGTGCGTCGGGCGCCGGAAAGACTACGTTGCTCGATTGCATTGCGGGACTCACCACGCCGGATGCGGGCTCGATCCGGATTGGACCGGTAGTGTTGTTTGATTCCGGGCGAGACGTCGATCTGCCCGTTCGTCGCCGCAACGTGGGATATGTCTTCCAGGACCTCGCGCTGTTTCCTCATCTGACCGTTGCCGGCAACGTTGGATACGGGTTGCACCCGCGGCCTCGCGCCGAGCGGGACCAGCGCATCGCTTCCGTGCTCAAAGCGTTCCGGATTCAGGACTTGCGCAAGCGTCGTCCGCGCGAGATTTCCGGCGGGGAGCGCCAGCGCGTCGCCCTGGCCCGCTCGCTCGTCACCGACCCATGCATCCTGTTGCTCGACGAGCCGCTCGCCGCGCTCGATGCTGCGACCAAGTCACGCATCCTCGATGATCTGCGCGCCTGGAATGAAGCGCATCGCATCCCCATTCTCTATATCACACACAGCCGGGAAGAGGTGTTTGCTCTCGGGAACCAGGTGCTCATTCTCGAACGCGGGCGCATTCTTGCCCAGGGCAGCCCCCATCAGGTCATGGGGGCGCCTCGTCAGGAAACCATCGCGCAGCTGGCCGGATTTGAAAACATCTTTGACGCGACCGTGGATGCCGCGCACGAAGATCGCGGCACCATGACCTGCCGGCTGCTTCCAGGCGGCGTGCAACTGGAAACTCCGCTGGTGCGATTGGAGACAGGCGCGGCCTTGCGAGTCGGCATCCGTGCCGGTGACATTCTGCTCGCCACGACTCGCCCCGCAGGGCTCAGCGCCCGTAACGTGCTCTCGGGCAGGATCATTTCACTCGCGCGCCGCGATGTGATTGTAGCGGCACGGGTGGATGTCGGCGTCGAGATGGAAGTGCACCTCACGCTCGCTGCGCGCGACGCGTTGCAACTGGTTCCCGAGCTCGAGGTCTGGCTCATCGTCAAGACCCATTCCTGCCATCTGATGGCAGCCGTCTGACCCCTCATCGGGACAGCAACCGCGCGTCTTCGACGCGCTCCAGTTCGATCACCGCGACCCACTGTCCCGGCCGCGACTCCGTGAACACAATCCGCCCGCCCAGCAATTGCGCCGCCACCCCGGGCGGCAGGTCGCGGTGGAAACCAAACCATCGTGCCTTGAGCTTGTCCCAGGGGCGCCAGCTCTCCAGAAGCGGGTGCGGGGGCTCATACTTGGTCGAGAAAACCAGGGCAACGTCAAAGCGCGAGCGTGCTTGGGCTGCAGACATCACCTCCTCGGTGGTGAAATCCTCGATGCGGACCACCCGCAAGGGACGCCTGACATAACCGAGGTAGGGCTGGCTGATCTCGTCCGACGCGGGCCAGGCTGTCAACACCCGGGCGGCGGAATAACGTTCCTCGAGAAAGCTCTCCGCGTCCTGGTGGATGACAATGTAATCGCGGTACGCCAGATTGTCTTCGGGCGAGAATCCGTAGGGAGGGTTCACGAACAGGCCCGCCACAAAGGCAAGACAGACCGCACTCACCAGCCACCGCCAGGCTCGAATCCTGCGCCAGAGCGTGGACACAGCGAGGATGATCACCAGCGGGACTACGGTCAGCATGTAGCGCGCCAGGACCGCTCCTCCCACCACCGACAACGCGCTTACAAAGCCAAGAATCACCACGCCGAACACCATCTGGACTGGCACGGCGATCCTGGGACGCTCTCGGCCATCATCCTGCAGCGGAGGCCGCGTCATCGCCCAGACCATCAATAACGTCAGCACCCACAGATGCATGTATCCGAATGTCTGCCAGAGGCGCATGGCCAGCACGAGCAGAATCCGCAAGGGACTCACGGTGGCCTGCACGTTGTAGCGAAAAAATTCCGGGTTCCCGAAGACGTGTCCGGTGCGCGTGTAGTGGTAGCCATACCACACCCCGAGAACTGCGGCCGGCGCGAGCAGAGTCGCCGCCTTCCAACTGCGTTCCCGCAAAGAAATGGGTGCTTTGAACCACCGGTTCGCCCAGGGAGAAACCATCTCCCACGCGAACAAGGCCGCCGGTGCGAGTACCGCAGTTTCCTTTGCAAGCACCGCCAGCGAAAACCAGAGGGCAGCCGCGCTCATGCGCCCCGAGAGATAACCGTCCAATGCCCAGAACACCAGGCCGGCCGCCGCCAGGTCGATCAGCGCCAGCGTGCTCTGCGCGAAAAAAACCGGGTAGAGCGCCGTGCATGCGGTCGCGGCCAACGCAACTTCAACATTGGCCGCACGCCGGGCCAGCCGAAATACGCCCAGCAACGAAAACGCCGACACCAGCAGCATGGCGCAGCGCGTGACTGGAATCGAAGCACCGGCGAGCTTCCACCAGGCCGCCAAATATGCCATGACGAGCGGCGGGTGAGCATTCGATGGAGTCGAGTGTGGAATCAGACTTCCTGTCAACAGCAGGTCGCGCGCGGCTGGAATGTAGTAGCCGGCTTCATCCCAAAAGTAGGGAAGTCTGAAAAGGGGGGCGTGAAGGAGAAAAATAGCGGCGAAGATCAGGCCAAGCGCTGGGCCCGCCGACCGACCAGGCCCGGGTTTCGCGCTTGCTCGAGCGGATGAATTCATGGATACCGGACTCAACCACGCGGAGGCCCGCCAACCCTCAATGCACCGGCCCCCCCGGCATCATGCGCGGGTCCAGTTTGATTTCCCCGAAGGCGCTTTCGTATCCGGCGACATTGTGTTGCAGAATCCCAAGCAGCGCTTTGGCTTGCTGTGGGCTCAGATAAATGCCCTGGAAGTTCTGGATTTCAACCTGGGTCTCGCTTTGTTGTAGCAGCGTTCCAAAAACCAGGAAGAAATCCCAAACATTGACCCGAATCTGCACGCTGTTGGCATAGCTCTCTCGATAGTCGCTGGTATTGCTCAATTTGACGTTAGGCTGAATTGGGTTGGCCATAGGGATGCCAGTGTAGCGGGTTTTGCGGCAGGGAAGAAAGCGCGCCCGAGCGAGCGCCCGGCCTCGTTCTTTCCAAACTGCGTGGGGAGGCTGATTTTACGCGCCTTTTCTCCGGCGGATTTCTGAGGTTCGCGCGCCGTACCCTCGGCAACAGGTCCAGTCGGCCATATCGGTACTGTCCAGGCGGACGCGTGCCGTTGTACTCCAGTGCCCTTGCCTGTTTCTCACAATGGATATGAAATGCGGGGCAGTAACAAAGATCCGGCCGCGACGGCACCGTCGAAGGTCAGGATCCAACGAAAGTGGAGGCATCCCCTATGATTCTCGAACGACTCACTGCCTGGACACTCGTCATTGTGTACTACACAGTCACTTGCGGCGCGATCCTGCTTGGCCTGAAAGGGGCGCTGTAGTCAGGGAACCAGCCGACAAGCTGATTCGCAACCTCCGGAACGTCCGACACTCCGCCCTCTGGTGTTGAAAGGGGGGACTCGAACCCCCACGGGTTCCCCCGACCTGATCCCAAATCCAACCCATGCTGTTTCGAGAGTGTTTGGAAACGTTTAGGGGGACGTCGGCAGCGACGCACATCTGTTAAATTTCCGTCTCCCGGGTCTGCTCCGCAACGAACCGCGTCTGTTTTGCGTAAGACAACACCTTTCGGGGGGGCTGGCTCACATCACTATTGCCGGACTGAAGCCCGGTCGCGCTTCTATCCGTTTCACAGACTTGCAATCACCGCCGCGATCCGTTCCGCAGCGTGCCCATCCCAGAGAGGTATCGGCGACGGCCTCTTTGCTCCCCCATTTAGGATGCGTCGCACTTCGGTTCGCAGACGTGCAGTGTCGCGTCCTACTACTACATTGGTTCCCAAGCTGGTCGTAACCGGCCGTTCCGTATT
>Ga0137415_10000043_pt1 | contig 93546 bp, 79 predicted proteins | sample CZODoug3_1_1_16f_FD_183082 | JGI IMG/M metagenome (GOLD analysis project Ga0137415, IMG submission 183082) | Vadose zone soil fungal communities from Angelo Coast Range Reserve, California, USA - CZODoug3_1_1_16fungal (Hybrid Assembly) | ecosystem: Environmental > Terrestrial > Soil > Vadose... | reverse complement strand
AAGCGAATCAACTCTCGCACGTCTTCGGAATCGCCCAGCGATTTGCGCATTTCCGCGAGCGCCTGGCTGGTGTTCATTTTCGACCGCGACAGCAAGCGAAACGCGCGCGCCAGAATCTTCATGCGCTCGTCGGAAAATCCTTTGCGCTCGAGCCCAATGGTGTTGACGCCGTAGCTTTTCGTTTCACGTTCGGTCACCACGCGCGAAAACGGCGGCACATCCTGCGTGATCACCGTCGATGCTCCGATATACGCGTAGCGCCCGACCCGGCAAAATTGATGCACCGGCGACTGAAACCCGATCGTGGCATAGTCCTCCACGGCCACATGACCGGCCAGCGTCGCGCCGTTCACAAACAACGTTTGATCGCCCACGTGGCAGTCATGCCCCACGTGCGATGACGCCAGAAACAAGCTGCCGCTGCCAATCGTAGTCTTCCCTCCGCCGCCCACGGTGCCGCGGGTGATGGTCACGTACTCGCGAAACGTGTTCCCATCTCCCACCGCGAGCTCCGTTCTCTCGCCCCGGAAGCGCAAGTCCTGCGGATCGCCACCCACCACGCAAAACGGATAAAACACATTGTTGCGCCCAATCTTTGACGGCCCCTGCACCATCGCATGCGCATGCAACACGCAGCCTTCGCCCAGCTCCACGCCTTCGCCGACAATCGCATACGCGCCGACGCGCACGCCCTTGCCCACCTTCGCGTCCGCCGCTACGACCGCCTGCGGATGAATCTGCGGCGCGCTCATTTCGCGGCGTCTTCCACCTTGGTGGGAATATCGCGATCGACCATTTTGCACATCAGCGTCGCTTCCGCCGCGAGCTGCCCGTCGACCGTCGCGCGGCCGTCCAACTTGCAAAAATCCCCGCGCCAGGAAACCACTTTAACCTCCAGTTTCAATTGATCGCCCGGCACCACCGGCCGGCGAAAGCGCGCGCCGTCCACGGCCACAAAGTAGAGCAGCTTATTTTCGCGGTCTGGAACTTCCGTCAGCAGCAGCAATCCGCCGGTCTGCGCCATCGCTTCGATAATCAACACGCCGGGCATGATGGGTTTGCCGGGGAAATGCCCCTGAAAGTGCGATTCGTTAATAGTCACATTCTTGATGCCCACCACGCGCTTCAGCCGCTCCATTTCCACAATCGCGTCAACAAACAGGAACGGATAGCGATGCGGCAAGATTTTCTGGATCTCTGTGACGTCGAGTATCATCGGCGCTCCCGTAGCCGCGCACCCCTGCGGCCCCCTGTATTCCCGGCAAACCAACAATTATATGCGAAGCAGGGCAGTTGCCGGCGAGTCTTTGCACGGCCAGCAGTGCGCTGTTAGCATGTCCCCGCGATGCCCGAAGCGAACTCCCCTGCGGCCCTGCTGCGCCTCCTAAAACCACGTTTGCCGCAAATGCTTTCCGTCCTGCGCACCTTTGTCCTGGCGGAATCGCCGAGCCTGGAGAAATCGCCCGCCGACCGCTGCTGCGGAATCGTCGCCGCGAAATTCCGCAAACAGGGCGCACGCGTCGAGCGGCTGGCGCAAAAGCATCGCGGCGATCATCTGCGCATCACTTGGCAGCCGCGGAAATCGCGCGCAGCGGGACAGTTTCTCGTTCTCGGCCACTATGACACGGTGTACGCCGTCGGAACGCTCGCGAAAATGCCCTTTCGCCTGTCCGCGGGCAAAGCGTACGGCCCTGGCACGTTCGACATGAAAGCCGGCATCGTGCAAGCGCTCTTCGCGCTGCAAGCTTTGCAGCAAACGCAAACCTCGCTTCGCAAACGCATCGTTTTTCTCTGGACCTCCGATGAGGAAATCGGCAGCGATTCGTCGCGTAAGCTGATTGAAGCGGAAGCTCGCCGCAGCGACGCGGTCTTTGTGCTCGAGCCGTCGTTCGGACCGCGCGGCTTGCTGAAGACGGCCCGCAAAGGCGTGGGCGAAGCGGAGATCATCGTGCACGGGCGCGCCTCGCATGCCGGGCTCGCGCCGCGGCAAGGCGTGAACGCCGTGCACGAACTCGCGCGACAGATTGCGCGTCTGCAAAATTGGAACGATTTGCGCCGCGGCATCAGCGTGAACGCCGACATGATCGAGGGCGGCACGCGGGTCAACGTCATTCCCGAGCGGGCCCGCGCCGTGATCGACTTGCGCGCGCTGCGCATCGCGGACATGCGTCGGCTCGAGAAACGCTTGCGCGCGCTGCGGCCCCTCACGCGCGGAGCGCGACTGGAGATTCGCGGCGGCTTCAATCGCCCTCCCATGGAACGTAGAGTCAGCGCGGCGCTGTTCAATCGCGCAAAATCCTCAGCTGCGAAGATGGGCTTGTCGATCGGAGAATGCGTCGCGGGCGGCGGCTCAGACGGCAATCTCACCGCGGCCCTCGGCGTTCCCACACTCGACGGCTTGGGAGCGGTGGGCGATGGCGCGCACTCCGCGCACGAGTATGTCCTGGTAAGAACGATGCCGGAGCGCGCCGCTCTGCTCGCCGTGTTGTTGGCCGAAACCTGACGATCCATCGGCCACGTACGCCGCGCCAACATTTAATTTCAATAGGTCTTGCGCAGATATTGCGCGGTAGATTGCATCAAATCGGCATAGTCGCTGTGCAAGACCTCGCGCGCTGCGGCTTCTGTTGTGGTTCCCACGGCGAGGCGGTCCAGAATGCGCTCCACGTCCGCCATACCATCGACCTGCACGATGTACTCGATATTTGCGAGCGCCCACGCATACGCATAGGCCGCCGCCTCGCCTGGCAACCGCAACCACGATCCTTCAAGGTCGCCCAGCGCCATTGCCTGCTTCGCGTCATATACCTGCAAGAGCACCGCGGCATTTCCACCGCTGCGCTTTCCTTCCATCCATTGCGCGAGCCCTTCCTGCAGCCAAGTCGGCGCGGCGGCGTGTGTTTTTTGCCGCACGAAGCTGTGCGTCAGCTCATGCTTCAGCACGCGCGACAATTCCGGCGTAAGTTGCGTCAGCCCCTGCACGGGAACGCGGATGCGCCCGTCATTCAGCGCACCCGCCCAGCCTGGCGCGCGTGTGATGTCCGCAAACGCTTGCCGCGTGTACAAAATCACGCCGATCGGTTCCGGCGGAGTGTAGTTCAGCTCCGATTCGATTGCGGAAAAATGCATTTCCAGAGCGCGGATCACCTCGCGTGCCAGTCCCGGCTCCGCCTCGCCACTGTAGCGCAGGGTAAAGTGGCTGCTCTCGTTCTCCCGATAATTTTCTTCCTCCTGCATGTCGCGCTGCGCCTTCTCAAGCGCCGCCTGCACCTCCGCGTCCGGCCGCAGCGCCATGGCGCGTTGCCATTCTCTGACCGCCTGCTCCAGCTTATTCATGCCGTAATACGCCCAGCCGGCCAGCTTGGGCACGTCGGGATTTTCCGGAGCTACGCGTTGCGCGCGTTCCAGGTAGTCCAGCGCTTGCTTGTATTCGCTGCGCCGCAAATGCAAGTAGGCGACGTTCAGCAGGATGATTGGATTTTCGGGCGCGTACGTGAGCGCGGTGCGCTCGTCGATGAGGGCGTGCTCCATGTCGCCGCGCGAGAGTTCGAACTGCGCCGCGGCATGGTGCGCGACCGTTGCTTTTTCATTCGCTCCCGCCGCGCCGGACCGCGCATCGTTCGCAACCGCCGCCAGGAAGTTGCGGTCCACACCGCCATCGTGCACCGCCCCACTCTCCGCCGCGGCGTTGGCAGCGGTGGGTTCGATGCTGGGTGGCGTAATGGCCAGGTTCGCCGCTCCCGCCGAGGGAGAGGCCATCGTCTGGCCGCCCTTTTCAATGTGATCGACGATCGATTTCGGCAGCGCCAGCTCGCCTGCGGACGTCAAGTAGCGCACCTTGTCGCCCTCCACCACCACGCTGAGCGCCACGATGCGACGGCCATTCTTAAGAACGATGGTGTCCGCGCGCGTATCCTTCCCCGCGAGCAGAAACAAACCAATAGCGAGAAAAAGGTACAGCCGCATCTTTTCATTTTAGGCTCCTGCACCCGGTGCCGCTACCCGCCTCCTTGTACCGCTATGCCGAAAGTGACTACACTCGGACATGCGGTTCCGGGTGGCGTTCCTCGCGCTCTCTTGTTTGCTGGCGACGGAGGTCTGGGCGGCGGAGAAAACCGCGCGCGAGATCTATGACCAATTGAGCGCCCTGCGCGTTGACCCCGCCACGCTCTACGAAATCGACCCCACCTATCGCATTGAGCTCCGCCGCGGCCACGTGCAGCTCTCTTTTGAACAGGGCGAGCTCGCTTTCCTGCAATTGTTCGAGGGCCGCGCCACTGGCGCCGTGTTTTTCGGCCGCGGCCACATCGTTGCTGCACCGCGCGACGTCGTCGAGAAGCAGCAGATGGCGCACTTCTTGGGCGCCCCCGTGCTGGACCAGGATTTCACTTCGGCTTGCATGCGCTTCACGGACGACACCGGCGCCGACCTGCTGCGGCAGCTGCGTGCGGCCCAAGTTTCACCGCAACCGGACTCCGCTTTTGCTGCCCGTTGGGATGCGCTGCTGGCCTCGTTGAATCCGGGCCAATCCCTTCGTGTTCTAGTCGATTCGCTTTCGCAAACTCCAAAGCCATACTTTTTCGGCGCGATCGACGGCGTCACTACCGGGCCTTTCGACATTGTTTTGGACCCCCTTCGTCGTGAGTCTTTGCTGCTTGGCCAGCAGAAAAAGAACGGAGGCAGAACGTTCTACGACGTGTGGGCCTCCTACACTGCGGGGATTGCTGCCCCCGCAGTTGCGTTCCGCGCCCTGCGCTACGCGATTGACACGTCGATCCTCGCCAACAATTCGCTGGAAGCAAGAACGGAAGTGCGCTTTCGCGCCGAAACCGGCGGCGAACGGGTACTGTCCCTGCAGCTCTCGCACCTGTTGAACATTGACGAGGTCAGCGGCGAGCGCGGCGAAGCTCTTACGTTCTTTCAAAATGAAGGGATGACTTTGCGCGAGCGCAGCACACGCGGCAATGACTTTCTCTCAGTGGTGCTGCCGTCGACTCCCCCGCGCGGTGCTGAATTCACGCTCCGCTTCCGCTATCGTGGAAACGTCATTGAGGACGCCGGCAACGGTGTGCTCTACGTTGGCGCACGCGAAAGCTGGTATCCGCATTTTGGCGACGCGGCCGATTTCGCCGATTATGAACTGACCATGCACTGGCCCCGGCGGCTGCGTTTGGTGGCCACAGGCTCAAAGCTCGACGAGCACGAGGACGGCGAATCCCGCGTCGGCCATTGGCGCACGGAAAAGCCGGCGTCCGTCGCTGGCTTCAATCTGGGTGATTATGCGTTCGCATCGCTGGCCGCGGGGTCGCACTCAGTGGAAGTCTATGCCAATCGAATGCTGGAGCAGGCGCTCGACTATCGTTTTAGTCCTTCGTCTTTCGATTCTCCGCGCATACCGTCGCCTCTCGGCGCCGAGGGCCGCGCCGGATCGAATTTGATGCGGATCACACCGGCAGCTCCGAGCCCCGCGGACGCCCTCAAGCAACTGGGCCGCGATATCGACTCCTCCATTCGTTTCTACGAAAATTTCAGCGGGCCATTTCCGTTCCAGAAGCTTGGCGTATCGCAAATTCCGGGAACTTTCGGCCAGGGCTGGCCCGGACTCCTCTACATCTCCACGTTCTCCTTTCTTCCTCCCGCGGCGCAGCAGCGTGCCGGACTCTCAGAAAGCCTACAGGAGCATTTCACCGAGCTCGTTCCCTTTCACGAAGTGGCCCACCAGTGGTGGGGCAACGTGGTGGGCTGGAGCCTCTATCGCGATCAATGGATCGACGAAGCCATCGCCAACTATCTCGCGCTGCTGTTTGCCGATAGCCAGAAGAATGCCAATCACTCTCTGCGCGTCTGGCTGGCGCGCTACCGCCGGCACCTCGTGGAAAAATTGCCCGGCGCGGAGCAGCCGCCTTCTGAAATCGGCGCTCTCGACTTGGGTATACGTTTGACGTCTTCAAAATCGCCGGAAGGGTTCGAGCAGGTCATTTACGCTAAAGGCTCCTGGGTGATTCACATGCTGCGCGAGATGCTGCGCCAGCCCGGAGCGAAAGATCCAGACGCGCGTTTTGTCGCGCTGCTTCACACGCTGGCCAGCAAGTACGCCTATCGCGCTCTTTCCAGCGCGGACCTGCAGCGCGAAATCGAAGCGGTGATGACCCCCGGCATGGACATCGAGGGCGGCCGTTCCATGGAATGGTTTTTTGAAGACTGGGTGCGCGGAACCGGCGTCCCGCACTATCGCGTTGAATTTTCCGTGCACCACTCCGAGAAGGGTTTCGTAGTGCGCGGAAAGCTCTTTCAGAGCGGCGTGCCCCGCTCGTTTATCGCACCGGTGCCGCTGTACGCAAACGTTAGTGGCGGGCATCCCACGCAATTAGGAGTGGTGATCGCCGCCGGCCCCGAAACCACCTTTCACTTCACCACCCAAGCGGCGCCCAATAAGATCACCATCGATCCGCGCATGACGCTCCTCTGTGTCAGCGAGTAGCCGCCTCAAAACGCTCTTTGATTGATGGCCTGTTCTTTGAACAGCGGGCTCGTAGGATCAATCTGCGCTTTTCCTTCCGCGTCAAACGAATATACGAAGCCCGCAGGGTCCACGACCGGCGCCCGTAGGAAACCGGCATTCACGAGCTCACGCATGTTGCTGGGACGGCGTCCCGTGCGTTTCTCGTATTCCGCGGCGATGTTATTAAGTTGCGTGCAATCGGCTCGCGCCCGAAGCAGTTGTAAATGTATCTGCGCGTTTTTCTTGATGGAAGGTTCGCTCGTGGAGTTGTAAATCTCGCTCCACAGCATTGCCGAAGTCTCCAGTGTCTCGCCTTTCTCACTGATCCTGGCGGCGAACGCCTTCATCCAAATCATGGCGCCCGGTTTCTTGCTCCCCTCCAGGAATGCATCGGCCGCCCTGCGATAATCCTTGAGATCAAAGTAATAGATGAAACCCAGATCTTCGTAGAAACGCCAGTATTCAGGGTTCGCGTGAATTCCGCGTTGCAGCAGCTCGATGCCCAACTCCGGCTTTCCCGCGCCGCTGGGTGGCGGTTCGCCCAAAAACATCGCTCCGAAGCGATATGCAATGATCAGGTTGGGATCGAGAGTCGTGGTCACATCAAGCAGGGGCCACAGAAGTTCGATGTTCGTTTCCTGACGCGCGTGCTTGTTGCCGTAGTACTGCACCACGCGAGTCCAGTACAGATCGGCGATGAGCGGAGCATACTCCAGGCTCATGGCCTTCAGCATCGGGCCAGAGCGCAGCACCAGATCGTCTTGCTCCTGGTGCGTCGCCTCCAATTGGGCATCGATGGCATGTTGCAGTTGCCACACGCCGGCAAAGCCCAGCAGCAGAATCGCACCTAGCACTGTGCGGGATGCTCCGAGGCTCATTTCAGGTTTCGCCTCGTGAAGATAGCGGAGGCGGCGGCCAGCACAATGGCGCAATAGAGCGCCGCATACGCCGTATTCTGCGCAATCAACATCCCGGGGATCGCGCGCCCATGCGCTGCCGCGGCCATTACATCGAAATTTTCAAAGTTCGGCAGCAGGTAGGAAAGCCAGCGCAGCAGCGATTGCAAAGCCCGCGACATCGTTTCACTTTGATAGTTGCGCATTTCCGTGACAAACAATCCCGCGATATACAGGCCCGCCGTATACAAAATCGAAAGCAGCGGCGTCGTGAAGCAGGAAAACAAGAGCGCCAGCGCCACCACCAACGCGAGCTTCAGCAAAATGAAGTACACCGCCACCAGCACCGGCCCTTCCAGAGGGTCCGTGCTGTGCTTGACCAACCGCAGCGCCAGAAACAGGCCCGCCGCCATGGCGATCGTATTCACCGTCAACGTGAGCACCAGCCCGCCGAATTTTCCCAGTAGAAACTCCCATCGCCGTACGGGCTTGGCCAGCAGCGCATAAAGCGTGCGCTTATCCATTTCCTTTGATACCAGCGCCACACCGATAAATACGGCGATCAGCAAGCCGATCACCGAAATCGCGCTCAAGCCCAGGCTGACGATCACCATCTCTTCGATGCCGATCGACACTTGGCCGACCAGAATCGACGCGGCGATCATCACCAGCGCGAAAAATACCAGGTTGTACAGCACGCGATCGCGCACTGCTTCGCGAAACGTATTCAGCGCCACTACCCCCACGCGTTTCACTTTCCGCTCACCTCTACCGCCGGCGCCTGTGCGCGGTCCGCCTCCACCAAGTGCATGAAATATTCTTCCAACGTCGACTTTACCTGCGTGACTGACAGTATTTTCGCCTTCGCGCTGCAAAGCTGTTGCAAGGTTGCGTACAAGTCCGCTTCGGCAACCTGTACGTGATAGCGCTGTCCCGTCTGCGTCGCCTTGCTCAGCAACGGCTGCAACCCAGCGGCTGGTCCGGTGTATTCGAACAAAATCTCCATTCCCTGCGCTTTCATTCCCACAATTTCGTCCGGCGCGCCCACCCCGCGCAGTTTCCCGCCGACAATCACCCCCACCCGGTCGCAAAGCATTTCCGCGTCAGACAAAATATGCGTGGAAAACAGCACCGTTTTCCCTGCCTGCTTCAGTTCCAGGATGATGTCGCGCACTTCGCGCCGCCCCACTGGATCGAGGCCGGACATCGGCTCGTCCAGGATCACGACCTTGGGATCGTGCAGAATGGCCTGCGCCAACCCCACGCGCTGCAACATGCCCTTCGAATATTTCCGCAACTGAATTTTTCGCGCCGTCTCCAGCCCCACTTTTTTCAGCATGCGGTCCACCCGCACCATCCGGTCTTGCGCGGACAGGTCATGGAATCGCCCGAAGTAATCGAGTAATTCGGCCGCGGTCAGGTAGTCGTAGAAATACGGTTGCTCTGGCAAATACCCGATATCGGCGTGCATCGAAATATCATTGATGGATTTCCCGAGGATGCGCGCCGTGCCCGCGGTCGGAAAAATCAGCCCCATCAATAATTTGATGGTAGTCGACTTGCCCGCGCCGTTGGGTCCAAGGAAGCCGAAAACTTCCCCATCCTCGACGCTCATGGTTAGCCCTTCGAGCGACGTTTTCTTCTTCAGGTGCAGAAACCCGAAGGGATAATCCTTGGTTAGATTTTCAATCTCAATCGCCGGAGTTGGCATGTTCACATTTTTTAAAACCTAAGGCCTGCCGTCAATTCCCCGCTGCCTCGGTGTGCACGGAAAGGACATACAAGAAAGGGAAACACCGCCCTCTCGCTTGCATTCTTTTGCGCTTCTAGCTGTCGCTGCGGACGGAGCCGATTTGCACCAGTTGCGCCGGCACCGGTGGAGGAGCCATGGGCTTCGGTTTGCGAGTTTGCGGGTCGCGCCAGTTGTCCAGAATTCCCACCTGCTGCACACAGGAAACCGTGCAGCGCGGCGCGCAGAACTTGTCCGTGAAATATTCATGATGGCGCATTTCCGGCGTGTACTGCGTCAGCGGAATGCCAGGGTATCCGCGCTGCTGCGAGCACCAGTGCACCAGGCCGTCCTCGCAAATATACAGATAGCGCGAACCGGAGCGGCACCGCCAATTGTGCTCGCGGCCCCGCGCCACATTGTGTTGAAACTCGTTGAAGCGCGAAAACGAGCGCTTCCCCAGCGTCATGATTTCTTCGAAAATTTCCGTTTCGCGCGGCCCCAGCGGCTTTAACTGCCCATTGTGGTCGTGAATAATTCCCACCGTACTGCTAAATCCTAGCTCGACGGCCCGGTGCGCGATTTTCAATGCATCTTCGGGATTCTTCACCCCGCTGCCCAGCACCGAATTGATATTCACCTGAAAAACGGCGTATTGCGCCAGCCATTCCAGCCGCGTATCCAGCGTTTTCAAGCTCTTCAGGGAAACTTCATCGGGCACGGCATTGTCAATGCTGATTTGCAGGTGCTCCAGCCCGGCTTCGTTCAGCTTCTCGATTGTTTTCTTGTCCAGGAAAAACCCGTTGGTGATCATCCCCGCAATCATGCCGCGGCTCCGGATGTGCCGGATAATCTGGTCCAGTTCCGGGTGCATCAGCGGCTCGCCGCCGCTAATCGTGATAATCGACGTGCCCATGCCGGCCAGGATGTCCAGCCGGGCTTTCATCTCTGCAAGCGGTACGGGCTTGGAAAAATCGTCAAATTCGTTGCAGTAGGTGCAGGCCAGGTTGCAGCGCCGGTTCGGAATGATGTGCACCAGGATCGGGTGCTTGGTGGAAACCAGGGCCTTCCCGATCATGCGCAATTCGCGCAGCCGGGTGCGCGCGAACCGCAGAAGCCTCCGGGTGCGCACGGCAGCGGAAGGCCGCACTAACTTTGTGTCTCCGGCCATTAAGAGTGAGATAAGCCCCTCGTCCAATTATACATGACCCCGTTAGAGAGGAGGCACGCCTGTCCCAGCGTACTATTGTCCGTGGCTAATCAGGTACTTAGGCTCGAAATGGAGCAGAAACCTGATGAGCAGCCAGCCCACCGCCAGTTCGCCCGCTAACATGCCCGACCCCCGAGGCGCCAAGAGCCTCATGGTCGTCCTCAGCTTGGCGCTCGTCCTGGTCTTTTTTGCTGCCGCAATTCCGGCGCCTATTCGAGCTGCTTGGGATGAGTTCGCCCTGCGTATTCAATTGCAGAACGAGGCCCAGCCGGCGTCTCCTACGAAGCTTTCCGATCACGAAATCCAGGAAATTGCCAATTTGCCGGCGCAACAGCAGGCGGAGCGGTTGCTGGAACGAGCCGTCAATCATTACGATGGGGCGCTCGAACTGATCGGCAGATCCGTCGATAACTGGTTTGGCCAGTTAGAGTTACAGGGACAGCTCCCCAGCCTTCTGACTACCGCGCTAAATTCCAACGATCTGCATGTGCGTGCAGCGGCCCTCGAAATCGAGCTGGCTGCTTACAATCTTCCGAAACGTCCAGAGAGCGCGGACAACCTCATCGAACGCATCCGGCGCGAGCCTTCGGCGCGTCCGTGGGCGCTGTGGATGTTGGGCGTGCTGGGCAATCGCGGTGTGGAAGCGAACCGCGCCTTCGTCACCTTGATGGACCACCGGCATGACCCGGATGAGCAGACGCGGTATTGGGTCGTCGAGGGACTCTCCATGCTGGGAACCGATGAGACTGTGGCTCCCTTGTTGGAGGCTTTCCGCAGCGATCCTTCGCCGCTGGTGCGCGAGCGGGGCGGCTGCGGTCTGGCACAATCCGGCATGCTGACCCGGGAGCAACGCCTGCGCGCCGTGCCGCAACTCCTTAAAATGACGGACGATATGACCCTGGACGACGCGACACGCGGCTGGGTCTTCCAGGCCCTGCGCGATATCACCGGCGCCTCCATAGCAGCAGAACCTGCTGCGTGGCGCACCTGGTGGGCGCAACATCAACATCGCGGTTGATTCCCTACCTGTAAGCGCTCTGGCCTATCCCTCAGCCTTCCGCACCATGACGTTTCATAACGTCTTCCAGTGGAATGGTGCGTTCCTCGTCGTTGCGGATGAGGTCTAGCGCACGCTCGGCGAGAGACAGGTCCTCGAGATCATCGAGGTGCTGCAAGATCGCTTCACGAACATAAAAGGACTTGGTGCGAGCAGTCCGCCGAGCGAGTTTCTCCAAGCGCTTCTCAATCGATTGCGGAAGTCGGATAGCCAGCATTTCGCCTCGCCACAGGTATAGCAACTTGGGTCCGTCTCCCGATTTCCTAAACATAGTCAAAGAGCGTCATGAAGCCGAAGTTCATGTGCAGTTGCTGGTGGCAGTGGAAAAGCGTCAGGCCGGGGTCGTCCGCAACAAAATCTATTTCAGCTTCTTGGTAGCCTCCGAGCATCACGACATCTTTCAATATTCCCGCCGTTGGCTTTCCCGCCAGGCTGGTCAGCTCAAAACTATGACGGTGCAGGTGGATGGGATGAATATCGTCACTCGCGTTGCGCATCCAGAGACGATAGCGCTTACCTTCCTTGAGGTGAAATGAGGCCGGGGCGATCTCTCCGGTCATCGGGTAGGCCACGCCATTGATGGTCCATCGGTTGAAGCCTCCTTCCGCAGCGTTGTCTTTGGCGAAGGTCATGTCGAAGGTTTCATCCGGTGTGGCGGTGGTCGCACCGGCTTTCGCGAAGCGCGCATAGTTCCACTTGAAAGGCGGAGGCGCAATCCATTGCGCTTTGCCGGGGCGGCCCGCGTATTCGACGACAATGCCCATCCCGTGGCGCCGATCATCGTTGTCGAGATCACCCATGATCCAGACGCCCGGATGATCCATTTCCACGATGGCCGAGACGCGCTCGGCTGTACCGATCCACAACACAGGAACCTTTATTGGATTCGGCACCGGGTTGCCATCGAGCGCTATAACCTGAAACGAGTGACCTGGCAAGGCAAGGCTGCGAATTTCCGTGGCGCTGCCGTTCAAGACATGGAACAGGACTCGCTCGCCCTGTTTGACGCGAATCGGCTCGCCGTGGCCGAGCATCCGTCCGTTGATGGTGAAGAACCCATAGCCTACTTCGTATCCATGTGGCATGCCTTTAGCGAGCGAGGCCTTCATGGCCGACTCTCCTATATTTTCGAGCTCCTTGTTGCGCGTAGCCGGGGACAGGAAATCTTGCGCCATGTCTCCGCCGCGGCTGAGGCTGGGCTCGAACTCCTTCAGGACCAGAAACACCTCGCGGTCATACCTGCCTGGCTCGTGTTCCGGATCGATATACACCGCTCCCACTTCACCACCGTATTGCCCGGCGTACAGGTTCGCGCCTGCGCGATTGTGCGTGTGATAAAAACGGAAGCCCGAAGGACGGGGTATGAATGCAATCCGCCGCTTACCGTGGGCGGGAATATAGGGCGTGCCCTCCTCGGCAGCTCCGTCCACATCGGTTGGCACTTTCTGACCGTGCCAGTGCAACTGCTCCGGCGTATCCGTGTCGTTAAAGATGTCGACAGTTACTTGGCGCCCCTCTTTGAAGCGAAGCAGAGGTCCAGGAAACTGCCCGTTGTAGGTAACCAGCGAAATGATTCGCTTTGGTGCAATCTCGATCGCCGACGCTTGGATGTGCAGCGCGTAGTCTGCCGAAACCGCTTCGCCAGCGTGAGCGTCGGATTGACTGCGTTCTATCGCTGTGCCCGCTCCGGACAATCTTCCCATGGGTGAGAGAAGGAGTGCGCCGGCCGTGAGGCTAGACATCTTTAGGAAGTCACGGCGCGATTCGGGTAAGGCAATGCGCCCTCCGGCTGCGCCAGTGCACGGGGGAAGCTCCTTCATGAAATTCCTCCCTGAGTATTTTCCGGCCTGCACCGCGTGTCCAGAGCCCGGCCGCGCCGCCTGCCGAAATCAGCAAAGGGCAGCGAGCACAACATGGCGAAGTCCTTTCGCGCGTCGCTCACCATGTACCCGAGCCCGTTGTTCGGCCGCAACAGTTCCGGAATTTTCGTGGCGTGTGATCATCAGTTGCCTGGATGTAGAAGCAGACTGATCCCCAGTGCGAGAATGACGAAGGACACGACGCGGCGGAACACCGGCTCGGGAATTCTGCGCAGCACGCGCTCTCCCGCAATCGTGCCCACGACCACGCCAATGGTCGCCAGGAGCAAGACTGGCCAGATCTCCAGCACTTGTTTTCCTTGCATCAGCGCGTAAACGGGCATGCGCGCGGCATCCACCACCAGCGCAATCGCTGTCGCCGTGGCCACAAATGACTCTTTCGAGACACGCATGCCCAACATGGCGGCCGAGCGAATGCCGCCTTGGTTTCCAACCAGCCCGCCGAAAATGCCAGACAGTGCGCCGGCGATCCAAGCGCCTGCTCCTTCGAAGCGCAGCCGCTTCGACCAGCTAGTAAGGCCCATCAAACCCGCGAACACCAAAAGAGCGCCGAGGACGTAGCTGAGCACTACGCCGCTGAACCGCGTGTGAAGAAGGGCGCCGGCAAGGCCACCGGCTGCGCTCGTGATTCCAAAGCTCAGGAACACTCGCTTATCCACGTGCTCGCGAATCAGCGCGAAGCGGAGGGCCGTCGCGATCAGGTGCGGAACGGAGACGGCGGCGACCGCGAGCTTTGTTCCAACACGTATCGCCAATAAAGGAGTGAGGATGCTACCTACGCCGAAGCCGGCAATCGAGGCAACAGCGGCAGCGATAATCGCTGCAAAGATGATGAGCACATCGAAAGCCACCGGCCTCGCCTCCGCCTTGTACCGGAATCGTTACAGCTCGGCCATCAGAATGATTCCATCTTTCATGGCTGCCGTTTTGTAAGAACAACCCTAGAAGTCGCGCGCCGTGGCGTTAGGCATTCACTATCTCGGTTGTGTCTGAGGGGAGGGTAAGGCCTTTCTCGCGGCACTCTTCCTGAATCATGGCGAAGACATTGCTCAACTCTGCCAATGCCGCTTCTCGCGTATCCATCAGCGCGCAACAGCCGGCAATTACCGGAATTTCCGCGACCCAGGAACGGTCCTGTTGGCGATAAAGAACAGTCTTGTAATCTTCTAATTTCACGTACGCCTCCAAGATTGTATGTGCAGAAGCAAACCTCGCGACTGTTATCTACAACAGCCATCAATTTTACCCTTATTCCGAGCTCAGCCCGAAGGCGATGTAGGATTTGGAGCGATTGCTGCGGGAGACGAGCGGACGACCGCCAGTGTTTATCGGTTGAAAGGGTCGCGTGTGATGGTGTCAAGTGTGGGGAAGCGAATGTTCAGCGTCTTGGTGTCAATCCTCATTGGATATGTTTTGGTGTTGGCGCTCTGCCGCATATTTGAGTCGCGGCTGATCTTTTTTCCGAACTATCCCGATCGCCTCGGAGGCGACTGGAATCCTCGCGGGTTGGGCGTTCAGGACGTCTGGCTGGCTGCGGATGATGGCACGAAACTGCACGCTTGGTGGATTCCCAATGACGCTGCGAAATTTACGTTCCTCACTTTCCATGGAAACGCCGGGAATGTTGCCGATCGGGCTACCGTCTATGAATTTCTCAAGGGCACGCCGGCCAACGTTTTGGCGTTGGAGTATCGAGGGTACGGGCGAAGCGAAGGGAAGCCGAGCGAGCGGGGCGTCTATCGTGATGCCGACGCAGCTTACGAATATCTAGTGAACACGCAAGGCAAGGATCCAAAAACTATTGTTTCCTTCGGTCAATCGCTGGGAACCGCTGTGGCTACTCATTTGGCAGCCCACCATGAAGTTGGCGGCGTGGTCTTGGAAGCGCCATTTGCATCGGCAAGCCGCGTGGCGCGGAAATTCTATTGGTTCCTTCCAGGCGTTGGGCTGCTGTTGCGTTCTCAGTTCGATACCGGAGAAAGACTCAAAGAAATCACTGTTCCTGTTATTATCGTGCATTGCAATCAAGATCCGGTCCTGCCATTCCAATTCGGCCAAGAGGTTTACGGTACCGCTCGACCTCCTAAGGATTTCCTGGAAATTAATGGGCAGTGTCATGAGGAGGCATCCGTAATTGCTCCCGAAAACTATCGCGCGGCCCTCCGAGCATTTCTGAGGAACATAGAAAGGAGAAAACCTGGGGATTAGAGCAAATGAACATCTTCACGAGCTCGGAGAAAGCGAGCTACGGACAATTGCCGCAGCGTACACTTCTGCAGGTTATTCGGGCGGAAGAAGAATGCGCCCGTCTGACCGAAGAGTTGATGCGCTTAGACGAACGTGATGACCCTACGTTGGAAGAAAGGGAACCAGCCGAGCTCTTGACCGCCTTGATCACTGATCACGAACAGCGCAGCTATCCCATCAATCGAGCCAGCCCGCAACGGGTGCTCAAGCACCTGATGGAAGCGCGCAACCTCGCGCAAAAGGATCTCTGGAAAGTATTCGGATCAAACGGGATTACGTCCGAAGTCTTTCACGGCAAACGCTCCATCAGCAAAGCCCAAGCCAAAAAGCTGGCGCAATTCTTTAACGTCAGCGTCGAGCTGTTCATCTAATCTCTCTAATCCGTAAACACTACCCCCACCGCCGTCTGACCCTTCTCCGTTTCCCCGTCGATCCGCACCACGTACCCGCGCAGTTGCATCTGCTGCATTCCGTTCACGCCAGGAGTCTCCATCGTCACCTGCAGCTCGGACTGCAATCGCGGGCTGTGCTTCAAGGAAATCAGCGCGCCCTGCAGCGACAAATCCTTCACCACCGTATCCTCTTCAAACGCGTGCCCGCCTTCCGTTACTCCGCACACGTGCGCGCGGAACTGCGCCTCGCGCCGCAAGGCCGTCCGGCTCCCCGGCATGTGCGCTTCCACCCGTTCCCCGGGTGCGCCCAGGGTAATCACCATGCCTTCGCTGGCCGCAAACACGGAATCAAACTCCTCGCGCGCATGCTTCAAAATCGTATCCACAGTGCGATCCGTAGAGTCCGGATCGTGATGAAACAGCACCAGCGTCTTCGCGCCCACTTCCCGCGCGATACGCGTCCCCTCCCGCCAGCTCGAATGCCCCCAACCCCGCCGTGTGCTTGCCAGTTGCTCCGGAGTGTACTGCGCATCGTTGATGAAAATGTCCGCCCCTGCCGCCAATTCTCGCAGGCTGTGGTCCAGCTTCGCGTCGCCCGGCTCGTTGTCCGTCGCGTATACCACCGACCCCGCCGGCGTCTCGATGCGAAATCCCAGGCAGCCCTGCGGATGGTTCAGCCATCCCGCGGTAATTTCATTCTCCCCAATTCGAAACGTATCCCCGCCATCTACCTCTTTGAACTTGCGCTTCGCACTCATCGCGGACATGTCCACTGGAAAATACGGCACGGCCATCTGCGCTTCGAACACCTGCTTCAAGCTGTCCCGCCCCAAAAATTTCGAGCGAAAGCTATAAAACTGAAATTCATTGTTCTCCGCATAGAGCGGAGCGAAAAACGGAATTCCCTGGATGTGGTCCCAGTGGTAGTGCGTGACAAATATGTGCGTTTCCGGAGAACCTCCCGCGCTCGGCGAACTTCCTCGATTTCCCAGCATGCGCAACCCAGTGCCGCAATCCAAAATGAATTGCGTGCCGTCCGGCGCAATCAGCTCCAGGCAAGGCGTGTTACCGCCATAGCGCCAAGTCGACGGATCGACCGTCGGCGTGGAGCCTCGGACACCCCAGAAGCTCAGTTTTGCAAAGGGAGCGGTCATCTCTCTCCGCGTACCGGCCTTGCGCAGCTAAAGTTCTACGCGTACGCGTGCAATCAGGAGGCGGAATCGATGTTGGCAGTGAAGCCCCGGAGCGTCAACGAAAATCAAGCCGGGGAAGTGTCAAACTGCGTAATAAGGTCGCGACGCTGCTGCGCGACGCCCTTCGAACGCGTAGAATATTTCTGGATGCGCCAGCAAGCTCACGGACCGGCTATCCAGCCCTGCGATTCTTCTGAATCCTCACACCAGCACGGCCACGAGCATTTTGGCCACTCTCATCACAGCCACGGACATGCCCACACGCATCCTGTGCTAAAACCCTCCGTACTCGGCTGGGCCATGCTCGCCACGCTCGGCCTGGTCGTCGCCGAAATTGTTGGCGGCCTCCTCGGCCGCTCCGTCGCTCTTCTCAATGACGCCGTCCACAATCTCTCCGATGTTCCCGCCCTCGGCATTTCCTGGCTCGCCATGCGCTGGGCCGAACGCCCCGCCGACTCCGAAAAGACCTACGGTTACCATCGCGCCGGAACGCTCGCCGCTTTCACCAACGCGCTGGTGCTCGTCTTTCTCGCTCTCTGGCTCGGCTACGAAGCGTTTGAACGCTTGCGCGCTCCCGTCAACGTCGTCGAAAGCTGGATGATCTGGACGTCGATCGCCGCCCTCGCCGTCAACGGCGGCATTACCCTCGCGCTCGTACGCGGGCGCAACGACCTGAATTTGCGCAGCATCTTGATTCACAATTTTGGCGACGCCCTCTCCAATATCGCCATCATCGCCGGCGCCATCGCCATTCGCATCACCGGCGCGCAGTGGCTCGACCCCATCCTCGGCCTCGCCATCGGCCTTCTCGTTCTCTGGTCCAGCATCGGAATTTTGCGCGAGTCCTCCCACATTTTGCTGGAAGGGCGTCCGCGCGAAATGCATGTGGAAGAAGTGGCGCGCGCGATGCTCACCATCGAAGGCGTGCAGGAAGTTCACGACGTACATATCTGGTCGCTTGGCGGAGGGCACAACGCGCTAAGTTTGCATGCGCGTATTCCAGACATGCACATGGACGAGTGCGAACGCATCCTGATTTCGATTCAGGAAAAAGCGGCGAAAAATTTTCGGATTGATCACACCACCGTGCAGCTCGAGCGCGCCGGCCTTCCCGCCACTTCCGGCTACGTGATGCCGGAGCCCGCGAAAAAATAGCCGGGCCTTCCGCACGCAGCGCGCTGTGGAGCTTCGCAAGCTAGCGTGCGGGAGAGCCTTGCTGGGCTGGCGCCTAGGCTGGGACGCTTACGCTTAGGCTGGGACGCGGAAATTCAGGCCGCGCTGTTCGTTGAATTGTTGCGTCGCGTTTAGGTCGAGCGCGTCGCGTCCGATGGTGCGGCTCAGTCCTTCCGGTGTTACGTAGCGCAGCGTTCCGTTCACCCACGCATACGCCACGGCAAACACCAAGCCGCCGTCGCGGCGCACAAAAACATATTGTTCGACGTCCGGCTGCGGAGCGGGCGCGCTCTGCGTTTCAGGTTCGCTAGGCGCAATCGACGCCCGCGCACGCCGGCGCGCGCGTTGCTGCGCGGCGTATGCATCCGCTGCGGCGTATTCATCCGCGGCAGCGTTGTCGTCTGCTGCCGAAGACTGTGCATCGGCCGGCTGCGTATCGGCTGGCTGCCCTTCATCGTAAAATCCCGGATCGTAATACCCCGGTCCGCCCAAGATAAAGTCGCCGAAGCCAAATCCACCGCGGCCAAATCTGTCGCCGCGCATGCGTCGGTTTCCGCTGACCGCCGCCTGGTGAGGAAAGTCAAATCCCAAGCCCGGCGCATTTTGGAAGTTCGTCGCGCCAGATCCAAATCCAAATCCCAATCCCGGCACGTCGTTGAAGCCATTTCCGTTAGATCCGAATGCCGAGCTGTTGCCGCGACGTATTGGGCGGCCCGTAATCCGTGTGCGTCCGACTGGCGCGCCAGCGCGAGCGGCGCTTTGCGTTCCCGATTGCACGCGCACGCTTCCGCGCATCGGAGCCCCGCCTCCTCGAGAAATCACCGTGCCACCGCGGGCGGACATCGCAGGCGCGGACATAATCGCGCCGCCGCGATGCTGCGCTGCGGCAAACGCCGGAATCGCCAACCCCATCATCACCGTTATCGAAAGTCGTCTCATGGCCGAACCTCTTCCCATCCCCCACAACCCTTTATTTCTCTTACTAGTAAAGATGCGCCCCACACAGCAATGGTTACCGCGGAGCCGACCGCTCGGCCTTCGCACACTTGAACTTGCCCCTCGGCGCGCGCGAGCCAAAACCTGTGCTGCTGGAGCTTTTCCCTTACTGGGGGATGTGCTATAACCGTCCCCGCCGTGGAACATGCCGTGAAGCCAGGGGCGGCGCCGGTTCCGCCGGAGCCTGCGGGGAGCGCATCTTCGCAGCTCGACCCGCACGCGGAACAGAGCGCCTCGCAGGAAGATGCTTCGCAATATTGTCCCGTCTGCTCCCAGCGGCTGGAGTCGCGGCGCTGCAAACTGATTTGCGCGGTGTGCGGCTATTACATGTCTTGCTCGGACTATTACTGATATGCTTTGCGGGCCCGGCACGGTTGCCGCTGGAACCGCGATCGACGAGGAGAGAACAACATGGCACTCAAGATGACGAACCGGGAAGTGGATGGCGTGGCAGTGGTGGCGCTGGATGGGCGCATCGTGCTGGGAGAAGAGAGCAACGCGCTTCGCGAAAAAGTGAAAAGCCTGATTGCCGCCGGCAAAAAGAAAATCGTGCTGAACATGGACAACGTGACCTTCATTGACAGCGCCGGGCTCGGGACGCTGGTGGCCTCGCATCACAGCGCCAAGTCCCAGGGCGCCGGGCTCAAGCTCTGCCACCTGGGCAGCAAGTTCCAGGAAGTTCTGCAAATCACCAAGCTCCTCACCGTTTTCGACGTCTACAACACGGAAGCCGAAGCAGTAGGCAGCTTCTCCAAAGGCGCCAACGCGTAGTCGACGCGGAGCTGATCGGGATTGCGAAGAGGGCACGCCCCTGCGTGCCCTCTTGCTTTTTGCCCGGACAGTTGAGGTCGCTGGATCCCCCCTCCCCCTGGGTTTTTCATAAGTGTTGATTCTAAAGGAAGTTAAAGCTGTTTGTTTTGATACACTTTTAGAAGTGTTGATTCTAAAGATAGATACAGCAGCGCCTACGGACCGGCGAGAGATTGTGGGAGGACGCTCACGAAGCCGTATCGTGAGGGTATGCCACCCCGGGTGTTTTCGCAAAAGAGTCTGCAAGCTATTGAAAACAAAGGAATGGAGTGCGAAAAAGAGCGCAAAGAGAGACAAAGAGGCGGCAAACTGCTGAGAACATGGGGTTTGCCACCCCGACCCGGTCGGGGCAGGCAGGAACACCGAGGCGACGGCGCGACACGAATAGCGGAAGGGATTAGGATGCACCGCCGTGGCGACGGGAAGTATGCGCAACGTGCTGAGAACGGGACAGATATTGACGTTACGTGACGCAGGTGATGGGAGGAGTCGCTCGTTACGAAAACACACACGGGGTTGCGGGGGAATTAGTGAACCAAACGGGGACACAGTCAGCAACCTTGGCTTAGAGATTACCGCATCCGTTACTATTTGTCAAGTGAGAAAGTAAAGACTGTGAATTGAATGGTTTGCGAGACCGCGGACCGGAGAAACAAAATAAGCAAACCAGAACCAAGTCGCACCCTTCAAAGGGTGGCAACTCGCGGAGGGCACGAACTTGCAGACGTGTATCGGGCGGCTCGCAGTCTCACATCATTGCCGCAAGCCTTTGCTCTAGACCTTGAGCTTCGTCCACCGATAAACCGGCCATCGGAAAAGAGGTCGCCTTCGTCATTCCAAGTTCGTGGTGCTCCGTGAGGATGAGAATCCGCTTGTGGTCGTTAAGGAACGGTAGCTAAGTTCCTTTCACTTTATATTGCGAATCCGTCTCACAAACTCTCGGAAATACTTACATCGCTGCCCAATCATATCCAAGTTCACGATTCTTGCGATTTCCTCATATACAGGGGGTGTGGCCGGAAGAGAGTGATGGCCGAGCACGCGGAAGAACAGCTTCTTATCGTTCGGAGCGTGCGTGTTTGGAATCTGAACACTTAAATCAGCCGCACCTCCATGTCCTCTTTGGGCGGCTACATTCTGAATGGCGTGTAGATCACTAAGGAGCCAACTCTCCAAAACGCAAGGGACTGCGAAAAGTTCCACTGGAAAATGCGGCCTTAATCTAGAAGCGTTTAGGATTTCTCTGAGTTGATTTTCGATGGGCTGTGGCGGATTGCAATCTGAGTCCCGAACGACAATGGCTAGTTCGATCTCCCAAGCGGGATTTTGAAATTCTTTCAGGCACTGTAAGAAGCGACCCTTAAGCTTAGACTTGCCGCCACATTCACGTACCTGGGGTCTCCCGATGTCGTTTCGAATTCTTCTTATAATGGCAGGATAGCTACTGTAATCGTACAGGCCCTCCACCACGATGCCGACGTTCATTTTTCCTTGCCGAGTGCGCCTGTATACATAAGGTCTCCTAGTCCTCGATCTTTGTTTTCAACCAAACGTCTCAGGTGCTCTTTGTCTGCCGGACGAGAGACCTTGGTTTCGCCGTTTTCCTTTTCGGTCCAGAACACCTCGTCAATCGAGAATTGGTCGAGAAAATAGGGAGATTGAGTTGTGAACATGAATTGCGTTTGAGAGCGATCTGAATCTGGCATTTCTATGATTTGGCGCAGAAGGCTGACAAGGACTTCCAGTAATCTCGGATGCAAATGGTTTTCGGTTTCCTCGATGCAATAGAGACTCCCACCTCGTTCTGGAGGCACATAGATCAACGACAAAAGTGCAGTCAGAGCCAAAAAGCCATCGGAAGTTTGCCATACGCTAACGGGTTCGTTAAGGCCCTTCTCACTGATAGACAGATGCACGTTTCCGTCCGGTGTCGGTATCGTTCTTACTTGGCGTATCCCCGGCATCACGTCACGCAAGACTTCATTGATCTTGGCAAACACATCTGGAGAGTGCGTCTGTAACCACATCAACCAAGCAGATAAATTGCCTCCCCCAGGTTCGTCGAGTATTTGACCTGAGACCATTTTGCTTGGCTCTTTCATGCTTCCGGGAACGAAATGATAAAACCGCCATTGCTTTATCATTTCGCAGAAGCTGTATCCATCCCATGTCGGAAAGGCATTTTCTAGGGCCGTTGTGTTTGTTGTCCCGACCCCTCCCAAGTCTCGCCCCTCGACGTTCCTAAACTGTGTGAATCCTCCAGGCTGCAGAGCCAACAACTCATGGTCGATTCCCGACCTAACAAGCTTCAGCGATTCGTTTTGAATTGATGTATAGCCGCCGGGACCAGCTAATATTTGAAGTTCATATTTGAAACTTGTATCTGGTTGCAGCGGTTCTGCGGTTGCTTCCAAAGCAAGAGTAACGACTTTCTCTCTTCCGCCTTTCCATAAAAGTTCGTTTATTCCACCACGTTGCGTAAGGGCGAAATTCAAACCCTGACTCCTGCCTCCTACCAAAATGTCATGAAAGAACGAGAACACATCGAGGATGTTACTTTTCCCGGCCATATTCGGCCCAACCAAAACGTTAATTGGCCCGAATTTTAAGTCAAGTTCTCGGAGACTTTTGAAGTTCTTGACGCGTAGTCGCGTAATCATATTCCTCACATCATACGCCGCACTGTCACACGGCTGAAAGAGGCGAACTTGAATGTTACAATCTCGGTCTCCCGTCTCCCTCCCTCAGGGAACCTCCCATGCTCAAATCAGAACTGCTCCATTTGCTTCAACAGAAGATTCGCCATCACGACTTCAGTTATTTCACAACTCCCTCGGATTGATTCGCGATAAGCCAAAATCTGTTTCGGACTTATGGGCCTTAGAAACAACCCCCCTGCGGGCTCCTTTGAAAACGCGCCGTGAAGCGGCCGGCCCCTGTGAATCTCATCGCTGCAACCTGTCTTGCCGCCCCAGAGCACAACAACGCGGCTAACCTTCCACTAACCGATAGCAAAGGCGCTCTGACGACCTTTTCTCGCCCGTTTCTAATTGCCGGCTTCTAACTTCTTCATTGCCGGGCTGAGGCTCAGACGCTGCACGCAGACTTGCAGGGATGGGCAGCGGCACCTGAGCAGGTGTTCTAGAAGGGATTTCAGGCGGCGCGAGCGTTCGATGGTCTCATCTACCTCTTGGATCTTGCTGTGCGCTAATTTTCTCCAGCGGGGACCAACCGGAGCGTTGTCTCGCAAGCCGCCTAGAAAGATTTTGATTTCGGCAAGGGTAAAGCCCATATCGCCGGCGAAGCGGATCAAGAGCACACGGTCCAGGGCATCGCTGGAATAGTGCCGCTGGCCACTGACGCGGTGTGGCGCTTCGAGAATGCCCATCCTTTCGTAATAGCGAATAGCGGATGCTTTGAGGCCGGCGCGGCCGGCAAGTTCCCCAATCTTCACTTTTAATCGTCGCTTTCTTTCCAAGAAAATGCTTTGACTTAAAGCTGACTTTAAGTTCTAGCATTTTGGAGCTGTAAGTGACAAATGCTTTGGGAGGAATCGTATGAATATGGAAAAGAAGTTCGCAAGAACGCACAAGCTAATGGCTACGGGAGTCGGGATGGCGGCACTGACTATAGGCGGAGGCACAGCGTGCGCGGGAGCGTTTGCTTCGCCGCAGACGGCGGCCAATCAAGAGAAGCAGGCGGTGACAATGCAAGGCAAATTCTACTGCAATATTACGGCGCTGCTTCCGGCGGAGCGCGCACGCCACAAGCATTTGACCGATAAGCTGATCAGCCTTCGCAAAGAGGTGGTCGAAACGGACAAGGGTTACGAATTCCAGTACAGCCCTTCAGAGGTTTCGCTTGCGGAGTTGGCGGAGTGGGTTGGCGCAGAGGGAAAGTGCTGCCCGTTTTTTGACTTTCATATCGACCTGGAACGCGAGGGCGCGCTGCTCTGTCTGCGATTGACTGGTGGGGAGGGAATCAAGCCGTTCATCCGGTCTGAGTTTCAAGTAGCGGGGAAATAAATGAGGAAGCAGGACTTAAACACGGAGCAGGTTGGCTTCGCTGCGTAAATCGACGGTAATGGCCATTTCCAGATAGCGGCACAGGGCGTTGGCGAGCTGGATCTGGCGAGGGTTGCCGCATTCGGGTTCAAATAGGCGGGGGCTGCCGACCACAATGACATTGGACATGGCGCGAGAGGTGGCCACGTTCAGGCGGTTGAGGCTGTAAAGAAACTCCATGCCTCGCGGGGCGTCTTCCGGGGAAGAGGTGGTAAGAGAGTAGATAACGATGGGCGCTTCCTGGCCCTGGAATTTGTCGACCGTTCCAATCTGCGCTCCTGGCAAGCGGGCCAAGAGATCGGCAACCTGGGCGTTGTAGGGCGCGACGATGAGTATGTCTTTGAGCTCGACACGCCGGCTGTTGCCCGCGCTGCGAAACCAAGTCACTTCCGGTTCCAGCAAACTCTCAACGATCCTGGCGATGACTTCGACTTCTTCCGGCGAGGAGTTGCGATTGCCGTCATGCACCGCGGGGACGAACCATAACCCTGCTCCGCTCAGCCAAGGATGCCCTTTCAAAACGCGGTACTGCGTGAAGCCACGCGCGCCCAAGCGTCCGTCGTAAAACAATTCGGAGGTGAAACTACAAATCGCGGGGTGCATGCGCCATGTTTCCGGGAGCAATAGACCCATGGTCTCGGGAATCGTCTTGCGTTCTCCCAGAAGATGCTGCAGCGCGGATTTCTCGGCGCCGGGAGGATGGCTGCCCTTCAAGGGCCGTTCCAATTGCTGCGGATCTCCGATGAGCACCAAATTCTTCGCGGCTTGCGCTACTGCGATGACATCGGCCAGTGCCATCTGACCGGCTTCGTCGATGAACAGCACATCGACGGCCTCGAAAAATTCGGGCCGCGCCCAAAGCCAGGACGTTCCCCCGACGACGTTGGCCGCACCTGACCGCAGGGCGCGCAGTGGCACGGCGTTGTCCCTGGCAACTGCAATGTGCGCGGTGTCTTCTTGTTCATCCGAGCGCTGCATACATTTTAGGCCGTCAAAATCAGCCTCGTGCGCGGCGTCGACTACTTCGTCGAGGAGTTTCCGTATGACTTTGTGGCTCAGGGCAGTAACGCCGATCTTTTTGCCTTGTTTCAGGAGCTGACAGATCATGCGCGCTCCGGTGTAGGTCTTGCCCGCGCCTGGCGGTCCCTGAATCGCAAAGACCGAATCCTCCAAAGCGTTTGCGATTCGGCAAGCCGTCTCCACTGGCGCTTCGCCGGCCAAGGCCAGAGAATTTTCTCCGCTTTGGAGACGAGGTGCTTTTCGCAGCAGCAGGTCGCGCGCAGCCCTGTATTTACCCGGCGCATCGGCGCCGTTGTCTCTGACCCAATCTCCTATTCGCAACAGCGCATCCGCGTGCGCGTCGACGTTAAAGGGCCGGTCCCACACATAAACGCTGCCCGGATGAATGCCGGCCCACTTCCTAACTTTTTTGATGTCGACAGTTCTCGCTACAGGATCGAAAGCGGTGACGCAGCCAATTTTCTCTTTGCGGTGATACAGGTCCTTGTCGCAGCGCACTTCCGTCTCTTGCTTGTCGAACGCATAGCGTTCCACGCAGAGCTGGCGCTCGATCGCCACTCGTTGCACAAATCGCAGGCCCGCTAGCGCGACACGCTCGTCGAGCAATTCTTCGTCGTCCAAGCCGGCCAATCGATAACCTTCCCACCAGCCAGCTTTGTTCTCGCGGCGGTGCCAATCCAGGAGCTGCGCCAGCATCCAACGCGCTTCTTGGTCCTTCGAACGCTCTGCAGGGTCGACCGGAACACCTTGCACGAGTTGCCCGACTAGCTGCGCAACTCGCTTTTGGCGTTCGTCCAATTCCTCGGACGGTGCGCCATCCCCGGTCGGCGGCCTCGGAATTAGCGTTCCGCCGTCTTCCAGTTTCTTGCGCTTTTCCTCCAGCCAATTTCTTAGGGACGCGGTGGAACGGCAATCGTCTTCGTTGTATCCCTCCATGGCGGTTAGCATGTGCTGCGGCAGGTCGCCCTTCCACCCGAGTTCCAGCCAGTGCTCGATGTAGCGCATGGCCTCGCGCGATTCCTCTAACGGAGTTTTGCGCGCGAAGGAATGAAAGACCTCGAGCGCTTTCAGCGAGTATTCCTCCACGCCTGCGCGTAGGGCTTGTTTGAAAATGGTGTGAAGATCGATGAAGAGACCGGCGCGCAACATCCTGTCTACTTCGTCCTCGCGCGTGGCGTATCTTCCCATCAGGAATTTGAACTGACCCGGCTCATACGCGCCGAAATGGTAGACGTGCATGGTGGGAGCGGCCTGCCAGCGGCGCATGATTTCGTCCATCAACCATTCGAACGCTTGCTTCTCTTGCTCGGCCGTGACGCACCACTTTTTTTCGTAGAGCAAGTTGCTTTGTTCGCCGGCCGCGACAAAGCCGAAGAGGTATTGGCGGCCGCCTTCCGCGGCGAATGGATCGCCCTCCAAGTCCACGAACATATCGAAGGGGGAGGGTTCGGGGAGCTTACAGAATCCTGCGCCTTCCGCCACGGGGAGTAATTCGTGAACTGGTTGCTGACGGGTTCGGGCAAGGACCTGTACGCGTGCCTGCTCCCTGACACGTTCATAGCCTTCTCTTGAGCCGTGCAATGGCTTTTCCGTCAGAGGAATCGGCAGCACGGCCAGCTTGGTCATGGTTCCCGTATCCCAGGCTTCTAACTGGTTTCGCTGGAGTCGACGGATTCCCGCTACCAACGAAAGATGATCGTCGGCGCGGCGCATGGCGTCACATTCTCGAAACCAGCGGCACACGTCGCAATGAGGGCACGGCTCCGGATAGGTCTGTTCGGCCTGGTCGTGGTCGCAGACTGCTTCGAGGCAAGCTTTTACGTACCGGTAGTACGCTGCGTATTCCGCGACGCGATAGGCTTCCGGTTTGAATTCCTTTCCGGCGGGAACCACATACATGAACTCCGGGGCGAATTCCGGTTCTTTTCCTTGAATCTCCGAGAGCAGCGCGGAATAGAGGGCGAGCTGAAGGATGGTTGTCGCTTTCGTCTCGCGCGCGAGTTTGCAGTCATAAACTTCGTAGGACCAATTTCCCAAACGACTTGGCTTGGCGACCTTTCGGAGGACATCGGGGCGTCCGAACCATTGCCCGGAAGTGATGGTGCCCTGCGCGATGACTTCTACCCCGCGACGCATGCAGGAGAGCGTTTCGCTGGCTCCTTGTTGTTCGCTCATCTTGCGCAGGTCCACGAAGGAAAGGCCTGCATCACGAAGCGACTGCAGGTAGGCGGCCTCGTGGCGTAAACCCAGTTCTTGAATCACTTTGAGATCGGGCGAGCGCAAGTCTGGCGCGCTGCGCTCTCCGTGCGCGACGCTCAGATCGAGGGAGGTGAGATGCCGGCAAGCCAGATGATTGCTGAGGTCCGTGGCGGAGAGGCGAATGTGACGAGACTCAAGTTTCATAAGCCATTGGCGAACGTGCTCACACCCCGGTCACAAAGCATCGTAGCAGCATTCGCACCAGCCGGCGACGCGACGAGTGGTACGTGATTGTAGAGTTACTGGGCTTTTCAGAGCGGGGGGCAGACAGTATACTCCGGGCAACGGAGAGACTGTCCCCAGAGGAATTTCGATGGCAAGGGCGAAGAGCGCGCGAGGCACGGGCGAGGCCGTGCCGGATCGCGCGGACGATTTTGCGAAGGCGTTCTATGCGCTGAAGCTGGTCTTCGCGAAGTACGCGGGGCAGCTGCACGTTAACGCGGACACGCGGGAAAAGTATTATTTGGAGACGCGTGCGCACAGCTACAGGGGCAAACCGCTGTTTTTTGGGGCGGTGATCCGCGGGCGCGCGTATGTGAGCTTCCACCTGATGCCGCTCTATTGGGAGCCTTCTTTGGCAAAAGGCATTTCGGCGAATCTCAAGAAGCGTATGCAGGGGAAAACCTGCTTCAATTTTCTGGCGCCCGATGCCGCGCTGTTTCGTGAGCTGGGCAAATTGACCAGCCGGGGCTTTGCGCTGTACCGACGCAAGAACCTCCTTTAAGCCTTTCTAAAGCGAAGCAAAACCCTAGCTTAGTAGTTCCGCGACGCTCGGGCTGCTGGATATATCTGGCACCCGGGCGGGGTGCAGGCTGAAGCCTGTGCCATTTCGGGTGCGGAAGCGGCGTAGGCGTCAGTAACAATTCGAATACATGGGCTTTCACGGGACTTGCCCGTTGGTACAGTTTTCCCCTACGCTGGAAAAACCGTGGCTACGAAACGCGCTAACTCTAAATTAACGGTTTGCATACTTTCGCCGCACCCGCTGGTGCTGAGCGAATTCGAACGCTTACTTGCCAAATCACAATTCAAAGTTATTTTGAAGCAGCTGGAATCGACGCTGGCGCCGGACCTGCGGGCGCTGGATCCGCCGAAGGCGAACGTGTACGTGGTGGATGGCCATGCGGCAAGGCCCGCGACAGGGGCGCTGCTGACGAACCTGATGGAGCGCTCGCCGGAATCGCGGCTGATGGTGGTGGGCGAGCAGCACAATGACGCGAACAGCTTTTCGTTGCTGCGGCTGGGAGTGAAAGGATTGCTGACGTATGTGGAGGCGCGGGTCCAACTGGTACGCGCGTTGCCGCTAGTGGCCGCTGGTGGATTCTGGGTGCCGCGGTCGGTGCTGTCCGGTTTCGTGGATTCGATTCTTACCGGGCAAGGGCGGCGGCTGAAGACGGATTCGGTGACGAATCTTAGCCGGCGCGAGCAGGAAGTGCTGGATTCGCTGCTGGAGAATTTGTCGAACAAAGAGATTGCCAGCAAGTTGAATATCGCGGAGCGCACGGTGAAGTTTCACGTGTCGAATTTGTTGAGCAAGTTTGGCGTCCGGCGGCGGGCGGATTTGATTTTGCTTACGTTCCAGCGGCGCATGGCGGCGCCGTAGCGGTAAGTGGTCCCCAACGAAAAATTGCGCCCATCTTTCAGCGCCTCCGGCGCTGGGACGCGCCCTTCGTTCCTCAGGATAAACTAAAGCTCGCCCCTACAACGTTGCGTTCGTGCTTACGGACCTGCTGCGTTGAGATTTAGTCGGAGAATTTGAAGCGGACTATGCACCAGAGGGCTTGCACCCCGTCTTTCCAGGTGATTTTCTTTCCTTCTTCGTAGGTGCGGCCGGCGTAGGTGATGGGAACTTCGTAGATTCGCCAGCTATGCTTGGCGACTTTGGCGGTGATTTCGGGTTCGAAGCCGAAACGGTCGGAGCGAATCTGAATGCCTTGCAATACTTCCTTGCGAAAAACCTTGTAGCAAGTCTCCATGTCGGTGAGTTTTAGGTTGGTGAAGATGTCGGAGAGCAGGGTGAGGAATTTGTTGGCGACGTAGTGCCAGAAATAGTGGACGCGCTGCGGGCCGCCCAGGAAGCGGGAGCCAAAGACTACGTCGGCGCGGCCATCGAGGATAGGCTCGAGCAGCTTGGGATAGTCGCGAGGGTCGTATTCGAGATCAGCATCCTGGACGAGGATGATTTCGCCGGTGGCTTCCGCGAAGCCGCGGCGGACAGCGGCGCCTTTGCCTTGATTTTGCGGCTGAAAGAAAAAGCGTAGATCGCGGAGTTCGATGGGATCATCGCCGTCGTTGGCGGGGGCGGAGGTTTCGCCGCGGGATTGGCGAGTGGCGAAGCTCTCGAGGATTTGGCGGGTGCCGTCGGTGGAGCAGTCGTCGATGATCAGGATTTCCTTGCGCACGGGGCTTTCGATTACGCGGCGGAGGATTTCGTCGATCGTGGGTTTTTCGTTGTAGACCGGGATAACCACGGAGAGCTTGGGGTTGTGGAGTCCGGATGGGTTGCGGCGCGTGGACATCGGGACAGGATTGTAGCGGCGGAGGCTGGATGAGTAAAGTGAGCTGCCTTCGAGCTATCATGGTGTGGCGATGGCAACGTTTTACATCGAGCAGTTTGGATGCAGGGCTACCCAAGCGGATGGGGCGGCGATTGAGCGGCAACTGCGCGAGCGGGGATTTGCGGCGGCGAGCGAATCGGCTGCGGCGGACGTGGTGATTGTTAATACCTGCACAGTGACAGCGGCGGCGGATGCGCAGGCGCGGGATGCGATTCGGAAGCTACACGCGCGGAATCCGGCAGCGCGAGTGATTGCGACGGGATGTTACGCGCAGCGGGCGCCGGAAGAGTTGGCGGGGCTGCCGGGCGTTTCCTGGGTGGTGGGAAATTCGCACAAGCCGGAGATTCCGTCGCTGGTGGATGCTATCGCCGGAGGAGTTGCAGTGGACTCAGCGAGCGGATTTGTGCCGGCGAGCGCTCTTGGCGAAGAGAGATTTTCGCTGCTGCATGGGCCGGCGAAAATTTTGACGGGGGATATTTTCGAGCAGGGGGCTCTGCTGGCGGCTCCGGTGATTGGGGGCGAGGGAAATCACACGCGGCCGGTGGTCAAGATTCAGGATGGATGCAATAGCCGGTGCGCGTACTGCGTGATTCCGTTTGTGCGGGGGAGGAGCCGCAGCTTGGAGCCGGCGCGGGTGGTCGAGGAGATTGCGCGGCTGAGCGTATCGGGTTATCGGGAAATTGTTTTGAGCGGGATCAATTTGGGCACGTACGGGCGGGATTTGTCGCCGCGGGTGGAGTTGATTGAGCTTTTGCGGCGGATTTTGGATGAGACGGGCGTGGAACGGTTGCGCATTAGCTCGATTGAGCCGATGGATGTGACCGAAGAGCTGATTGCGCTGTTCGCCTCGAGCGAGCGGATGGCGCAGCATTTTCATATGCCGCTGCAGTCGGGGTGCGACCGGGTGCTGGCGGCGATGCACCGGTGGTATCGCGCGGAGCACTACGCGCGGCGGGTGGAGTTGATTCGAGAACGGTTGCCGGACGCGGCGATTGGCGCGGACGTGATTGCGGGATTTCCGGGAGAGACGGACGCGGAGCATGCGGAGACAGATGCGTTCATTGAGCGGCTGCCCTTCAGCTATTTGCATGTTTTTTCCTTTTCCCAGCGGCCAGGTACGCGGGCGGCACAGCTTGCCAACCATGTGCCGCAGCCGGTGGTCAAGCAACGCGCGCGAGAATTGCGAGCGCTCGGCGAGGAAAAGGCGAGAGAGTTTCGGAGATCGCAGGTTGGGCGGGAGTTGCTGGTGCTGACGCTGCGGGACGAACGGGATTGGGCGGAGGCGACTCCGGCGTTGTCGAGCAATTATTTACGAATTGCCGTGCAAGGGAAATTTGCGGCGAACGAGTGGCTGGATGTCGTGATTTCGGAACGCGACGAGAAAGCCGTCGGCGAGATCGTGTACCTGGTGAGCGAGGGCGCGGTGTAAGCGGACTGGCCAGGCTAAAGCCCGGCCCCTACAAGTTCCGCTAATCCTCAAAAATGACTTGGGCTAGAGCTTGCGCTTCGGTGTGCGTGATGCTGAGCGAAATGTGCTTGACGCCGAGTTGGGCGGCAATTTTTGCGGCTTCACCGGCGAGGGCCATGGAGGGGCGGCCGCTTTGCTCGCGGGCGACTTCAAGATCGACCCAGCGGACGCCGCGGCGCCAGCCGGTGCCGAGCGCTTTCATGGTTGCTTCTTTGGCAGCGAAGCGGCCGGCGTAGCGTTCGAACTTGTTCTTGAAACGCTCGCAATATTCGATTTCGTTGGGCGTGAAGACGCGGCGCAAGAAGGGCTGGCCGTGGCGCTCGATGGCTGCCTTGATGCGCGGAACTTCGGCGATATCCACACCTAAACCAATAATCAAGAAATTTTCCTCGAGCGTAAGCGCCCGGCGCTCGCGAACTGCGATTATACTTATACATTCATGGCGGCGACCACGGTATCCAGGGCCAAGGGCAAAAAACGCAAGAAGCGAAACGCGCGTCAGGCGGGCGCATCGCGATGGTCGCAGACTGTCCGGCGGGGCCTGCGGATCTTGCAGGTCCCGGCGCTGGCGAAGCTGCCGTGGCTGGTGCATGGATTCAGCACGCGCGTGGGCGGGGTGAGCAAGCTGGATGGGAAGCGCGTCTTGAACCTGGGATTTACGGAGTGGGATGCGCGGGAAAATGTGAAGGAAAACCGGCGGCGATTGCAGGCAGCGGTTGGCGCGCCGGATTTTCAGCTGGTTTCGCTGCTGCAATTTCATTCGGATGCGATTTTGCATTTCGAAACGGCGCCGACGGAGCCTTCGCGCGGGGACGCATCGGTTACGAAGAGTCCGGGGCTGCTTCTGGCCGTGCAGGCGGCGGATTGCGTGCCGATTCTGCTGGTGGATCCGAAAAATCGCGCGGTGGCGGCGGTGCACGCCGGATGGCGCGGGACGCTGGCGCGCATCGTGGAGAAGACGATTGGGCGGATGCAGATGCAGTTCGGTTCGGAGGCCGCGGACTTGTTCGCGGCGATTGGACCGGCGATTGGCGGATGCTGCTATGAAGTGGGAACGGAAGTGGCAGCGGCGTTCAGCGGACAATTTCCAAATGCGGCGGAATTTTTCGATGAGCTGCGCACAGGCGACGAGCCGAATCCGCTGCAATGGCTGAATATGATGCCGCCCGGGCATCAGCCACCGCCGAAGAAAGTGTTGCTGGATTTGCGCAAGGCGAACCGGACGCAGTTGGAAGCCGCAGGCGTTCCGGCGGCCAATATTTTTGCGAGCGATTTGTGCACCGGCTGCCGGCGCGATCTTTTGTTTAGTTACCGGAAAGAAGGGGCGCAGAGCGGGCGCATGATGTCGGTGATCGGGATTCGAACGAAAGAGAAGCGGGCGGCAGGTCGATAGATCAGTGTTGCGGCACGGCGATGGTGGCGTTTGCCGGAGCGATATTAAGGAGCGCGAGTTGGCCGCAGGCGGCCATTACGTCGCGGCCTCGGGAATAGCGGACGAAGGCGGGGATGCCGCGGTCGACTAGAATTTTGCGGAATGCTTCGATCGCTTCGGCCGAGGATTCGTGATACGGGAGCTCGCCAGGGTTCCACGGAATCAAGTTGACTTTCACGGATTTCAGATTCGCTAGCAGGCGCACGACGCGGCGGGCGTCTTCGGGGGAATCGTTGACGCCGCCGAGCATGACGTATTCGAAGGTCAGGTGCTCCCACGGACGGAGCGAATAGTTGCGGCAGGCTTCGAGTAGCGCCGCGAGCGGATATTTGCGGTTGATGGGCATCACGGCGTTGCGCTGCTCGTCGTTCGAGGCGTTGAGGGAGATGGCGAGCTTGGGGCGGATTTTTTCCTGAGCGAGGCGCTCGATGCCGGGAACTATGCCGCTAGTGGAGAGCGTGACGTGCTTGGGGGAGAGCGCGAGCGCTGCGGGATCGAGGATGATGCGCAGCGCGGCCATCACGGCGTCGAAATTGAGGAGCGGTTCGCCCTGGCCCATGAGCACGAGATTGGTTTGCGGCGCGAGTTGAGCTTTGTGCTGCTCGAGCGGAATTAAGATTTGCGCGAGAATTTCCGCGGGGGTGAGATTGCGGATCAGGCCGAGCTGCGCGGTGAGGCAGAAGTGGCAGTCGACAGCGCAGCCGGCTTGCGTCGAGATGCAGATCGTTTGGCGGCCGGTGCTGGGCATGAAGACGGCTTCGACGGAGGCTGGGCCTGATTTTCTCTTTGCATCCGCGCCAGAATCCAGCAAGCCGAATAAGTAGCGGACCGAGCCGTCTTGCGAGGCGTAGGTTTGCCGCACGGTCGGCAAGGTGAGTGTGGCTTCCGCGGCGAGGTGTTCGCGCAGGGCGGCGGGAAGATTGGTTATCTCGCGCACCGAGAATTTTCGCTCGGCGTAAAGAGCGTGGTAGAGCTGCCCGCCACGATAAGCGGGCTCGCCGAGCGAGACGCAGAAGTCGCGCAGCTCGTTTTTGGATTTGCCTAGAAGTTCCATCGCGGTCCTTGCTAGTCCATTATTCCACGAAGTGCGGAGATGTTCGCGGGGCGGATTGGCGTTCTACTTCTTTGCGGGTGCGCGCTATAATTTGAGTGAAAGCCCAGCTTTGCGGTGCCTGAGGCGCAAACATGCATAAACAAGTGAGAATCGCGACGCAGCAACTGGTCATCGATGAGTGGATTAGGGGGTTGGCGGCCATTGGCGAACGCGACTTCACGCTCGAGACGGTGCAGGATTACATTTTGCAGCATGCTGTGCGGCCGGAGACGCTGGAGAAATATCTTTTCTTCTCCAAGGGAAACTACACGCGCAATCTTATTTTCAAGAACGATATGTTCGAGTGCATGACCATTTGCTGGGAAGTTGGGCAGTCCAGCCGGATCCACAATCATCGGGGCCAGAATTGCTGGATGTCGGCGCCCATCGGGCGCTTGCGGGTGCAAAATTTTCGAGTGGATGAACGCGACGCGAAGTGCGGCACGTGCCACATTGTCCCGACGGATACGTACGACATGGACGCGGCGCACCCGGCCTACGTGAACCCGCTGGAGCCGGTGCATCAGGTGCTGAATTTGGCGGAGTTTAATCAGCGCGCGGTGAGCATTCACGTATACTCGAAGCCGTTTGACACTTGCGAGATTTACCAGCGCGAGAAGGGCACGTACGCGGACGTTCCGCTGCATTACACGAGCGAGTATGGCAAGCTGAACCCGGCGGAGAAGCTGCTGTAACCGCGGCGGTAAACCATAAGTTCTTAGACGAAAAGGCGGTTACCGCTTTTTCGCCCGTCGCTTCTTATTTTCGGCCGGTGGGCTGAAACGGATGCACTTTCGTTTCTTCCGTAACTGGAAGTAAACACGCAAGTTGCCCACCCGGTCTTTCCCTGATTTCTTGTTTCCTTGCGCATGTGTCACAATTCCGGTATGACGACGGAAGCGCGCGATATTCGCAAGCATGTGCTGCCCAATGGCCTGGTGGTCATTACGGAGACGATGACGCACGTGCGCTCGGTTTCGGTGGGTGTGTGGGTGCGCAACGGCTCGCGCCGGGAAGTGCAGGAGGAGAACGGGCTGGCGCACTTCATGGAGCATATGGTGTTTAAGGGCACGGAGCGGCGCTCGGCGGAAGCGATTGCGCGCGAGATGGATTCCGTGGGCGGAATGCTGGACGCGTTCACCTCCAAAGAACAGATTTGCTTCAACGCCAAAGTGCTGGACGAGCATCTGCCCATCGCGTTTGACGTGATTGCGGATTTGGTGTTGCGGCCGAGGTTCGACTCCGAAGACGTGAAGAAGGAACGCCAGGTGGTCTTGGAAGAGATCAAGATGGACCTGGACAACCCGGAATATTTGCTGCACGAAATTTTCACGCGCGGCTTCTGGCCAAGGCACCCGCTGGGACGGCCGATTTTGGGGACTCCGGAGACGGTGCGCAGATTCAACAAGGATGCGCTGCGGGAGCGATTTGGATCGTGGTTCGCGCCGGACCGATTTGTACTGACCGCAGCCGGCAATGTGCCGCACGAAAAAGTGCTGGAGTTAGTGGAACGTGAATTCGGCGGCTTGAAGCCGGCGGGGAAATGCGAGGGGCACGCCGCACCGTCGACGGAAGCGCCCATTCATCTGGAGACCAAGCGCGAACTCGAACAGGTGCATGTGTGCATGGGTGTGCCGTCTTATCCGCTGGCGCATCAAGGGCGGTTTGGCGTGGCGGTGATGAACAACCTGCTAGGCGGGGGAATGTCGTCGCGGCTATTCCAGAATATCCGGGAAAAATTGGGATTGGCCTACGCGGTGTTCAGCGAGTTGACGCCGTATTCGGACGCGGGAATGATGACCGTGTATGCGGGGACGGCGCGCGAAACGGTCGGCCAGGTAATCGATCTGATTGTGAAAGAATTCCGCGATTTGAAAGAGTCGCCGGTCAGCGAGGAAGAATTGCTGCGCGCCAAGAATCACCTCAAAGGCTCGCTGATGCTTTCGCTGGAATCGACCAGCGCGAGAATGTCAAACCTGGCGCGGCAGGAGTTGTACTTCGGACGCTTCTACTCGCTGGACGAGATTCTAGACTCCATCAGCGCTGTGACGCGCGAAGAAGTGCAATCGCTGGCGCAGGAATTCTTCCGGCCGGAGCAGATCGCGGTGACGGTGCTCGGCCCGCTGAACGGCTTCACCCTCGACCGCTCCCGTTTATCCTGCTAAAGCTGAAACATCTTTAGTAAATTTCCTCTCCGTGTTCTACGCCGCGATTTGATGACGGCGCGGCGCGGATTCCTCTCCGCATCTTAACCTCTCAGTTACGCAACGTTCATATTTGGTAGCTAGAGTCGCGACCTATCAATTCGTTCGCCCTACCTCTTTGACTCGTACCAGCCCTGTAGGGGGAACGGCAGGGGTGTTTGACGACGGACGCTTGCAACCTGCCGACAGATTCGGCCGGTTAAGCGATCGCTCTAACTAAACTCGGAGGTTTTGCGTTATGCGGAAGTGTTACCACTACTTGCTCTTCTTATTTCTGTGCACCGTCTTTTGTGCCAGTTCAGCCCACGCGCAAACAGGCAAAGGGACCATCACGGGAATTGCAAAGGACGAGGCGAATTCCGCGTTAGCCAGCGCGCTCATTGAAGTCCAGCCGCTAGGAAGAAAAGTGGCCTCGGACGATCAAGGGCAGTTCCGAATCACGGACGTGCCCGTGGGTGAATACACGCTTACCGCTTCCTACGTTGGCTTTGCGCCGTTCAGCATGACCGTGAAAGTCGAGGCGGGGCAAACGGCAAACGTAACCGCGGTGCTGAAGGTCGCTTCGGTGAGCGATCAGGTGATGGTCACGGCGGAACGGCTGCAAGGCGAGGCGGAGGCCATCAACATCGAACGTATGTCGGACGAAATCGTGCAAGTGTTGCCCTCACGCGTCATCACCAGCTTGCCTAACACCAATATTGCCGATGCCGTCGGCCGCCTGCCGAGCGTTTCGCTCGAGCGCGATGAAGGCGAAGGCAAGTACGTGCAAATCCGCGGCACGGAGCCGCGGCTGAGCAACGTGACCATCAATGGCGTCAACGTGCCCTCTCCGGAAACGAACGTGCGCAACATCAAGCTGGACGTGGTGCCCTCGGACCTTGTCGAGCGCATTGAAGTCTTCAAGACACTCGCCGCCAATCAAGACGCGGACGGCATCGGCGGCACCGTCAATCTGGTGACCAGGACGGCCGGAGAAAGGCCGTTCTACAGCTTAGCCGGCCAGGGCGGATACAACCCCATTCAGAATGGCTACGGACGAGGAGGGGTTAACGGCACGATCGGCCGGCGCTTCGGCACCAGCAAGAAACTTGGCGCACTCCTGAGCGGCACGTTTGATAAGACGAACCGCGGCATCGACGACCTCGAGCCGTCTCAAACCGTCATGCAGGACCCGCAAGGCCGTAACGTAGCGGTGGCAAACAGCGAGGACGAGCGCTCCTACAATTACTACCGAACGCGCTACGGCTTCGCCTCAGGCATCGATTACAACATAAAGCCGGGGACGAACGTATATATCAAGGGACTTTATTCCGACTTTCACGATTACGGCGAAACCTGGGTCTACACGCCGAACAGCGGAAACACGATTAAGTCCGTAAACGGTCCAGTAATCACGTTCGATAACGCGCAAGATTGCGCGGCTGCTATCGCGGCGAACCCCAATTCTAATTGCGCTCCGGGTTCCTACCAATACCGTCATTACGTGAGGCGCCCCGATCAGCAGATTTATAGCTTCCTGACGGGTGCGCGGCACGATCTGTCCTCTACGTTGATCAGCTATGAGTTTGCGGGCTCCCGTTCGCATAACATCGGCGGTCAGGATTTTGCGACGACGAACTTTAACGGCAATCAATCGGTGGACCTGGCGGTCAACCAGAGCGATCCGCATCGGCCAAAATTCGTCGCCCTTGACGGCTCAAACCTCTACGACCCGACCCAGTATCAAATATCGAATACCTCGATTACTCACTACATCGCCCAACAGCTCAATTTTCAGGGGGCGGCGTCTGCAGCTCGACGATATAGCGCGCACTCGCACCTCGGAACTTTCGAGATCGGGTTAAAAATTCGAAATTCGCACTCTACACAAAACGAAAACGACCAGATCTTCAACGCTGATAACAATCCGTTCACCCTCTCCTCGGTGCAGGGAAACTATACCAATCCCAGTTACTACGATAATTTCTTTAAAATCGGGTCGGCGGCGTATGGGCCGGCCTCCGATTACAATAAGATTGTCCAGAGCTTCCTTGCCAATCAGTCCAACTTCTCGCTGGATCAGGCAAACAGCTTCCGGCGTACCCAGCGCGCCTTCTTCGACGCCAACGAGCGTGTCTACGCTGGGTATGCGCAGAACGTGATCTCGCTGGGCAAGTTCCGGGTGCAAACAGGTGTTCGCTTTGAGGGAACCACCACGGACTTCCTGACCCATCAACTCGACGGGACGGTGATAGACGCGAATGGCAACCCCACGGTTAGACCGGTCAACCAGAACACCGGTTACGTGAAAATATTACCCAGCGTGCAAGTCCAGTATCAACTCCAGAGCAACACCAACCTTCGCGGAAACTTCAGCCAGGGCATCTCCCGCCCCAATATCGGCGACCTGGTGCCCACGAGTCAGGTTGATCCCAACGCGTCGGGTGGACCCACCGTGACGAATGGAAATGCTGACCTTAAGCCGACCAAGTCCAACAACTACGATATCTTGATCGAACATTTCTTCCAGCCACTCGGCATCCTCCAGGCCGGATATTTTTACAAGCAGTTGTCCGACCCTATCTATCAAACCAGGTCGCTTATTCCTACGGGACAACCGAATGCAGGTTTCTTCTTATTTGAACCGATCAACGGCCCCAGCGCCCATATCCAGGGCTTCGAGGCCGCTTGGGAGCAGCGCTTCTCCTTCCTCCCAGGACTTCTGAACGGCTTCGGGATTGCCGCAAATTACAGCTACACACAGTCCCGCGTCGTGTTCCCCACAACGTTTGATGGTGGACGCACGGACAATGCTCCTTTGCAGCGGCAGGCTCCGAATACATGGAACTTCAACCTGACGTACGACAAATCGCGCTTGTCCGTACGATTTGCCATCAGCCACAACGACGCCAACATCGCTGCATACCAATATGTTCACGATCCGGCCAATCCGCAGAATGATCGCGATCCGATCGTGGGATTGAAAGGTCCCACCGGCGATCAGTATTTTTATGCCCACACGCAATACGATATTCAGGGCAGTTACCGCATCCGCAGGGGCCTGCAATTTGTGGCTTCAGGCCTAAACCTCAGTAACGAGGTTTTTGGATTCTACAACGGCAGCGGAATCTATCCGGTTCAGCGCGAGTTCTACAAGCCCACGGTTTCGTTCGGCTTCCGCTGGACCTCGGCGGCGGAATAGACGTCCGAAGCAGTCGTTCGAAATGGGCGCGGCGCATCGTCACCGCGCCCATTTCCTTTTCGTGTAGAACTCTTGACCGTTTTCCGCGTTGACGGGACGGCGGGGGTCTGCGATGATTCTGGAAATTTGTTTGCGCTGCACTGGGGGAAAGCGATCGGCTTGCGCGTATCCATTCTGGCGTCGGGGAGCTCGGGGAACATCACTTTACTCGAGACGGAGAGCACCCGCCTCCTTATAGACGCCGGACTTGGCAAACGCGAAACCCTGGCCCGCCTGGCGGCTGTCGAGCAAAGCGTTGACCGACTCGACGGCATCCTGATTACTCACGAACACAACGATCATTGCAGCGGGCTGCCGCAGATGCTGGGCTTGTGGAAGGCGCCGCTGTATGTGACCGAGCCCACCATGGAAGCGCTGGAGCGCACGCTGCCGGAAACGCTGGGCAAGCGGCTGCGCGGCGTTGAAAAAATTCAAGCGGGGCAGCGATTTTGCGTTGGCGATATAGAGGTGCACGCGTTTGCGATTCCGCATGACGCTGCCGACCCGATCGGATTCACGTTTCGCGCAAACGGCGTAAAGCTGGCGCTGGTCACGGACCTGGGATACATGCCTGCGCTGGTGAAAGTGCATCTGCGCGACGCGGATTGCCTGGTGCTCGAATCGAATCACGACCTGGATATGCTGAAGGTTGGGCCGTACCCGTGGGTGGTGAAACAGCGGGTGCTGAGCCGCACGGGACATTTGTCCAATCACGCGGTGAGCGAATATTTGGCCGATCCGGATGGGTTCGACGCGCGGGCGCGGTTTCTGGTGCTGGCGCATCTATCGCTGGAAAATAACAATCCGGATTTGGCGCGGATTTCCGCGGAGGAGGCGCTAAACCGGCGTCCTGCGGAATGCGCGTTCGGCGGACAGCTTCAGATCGCATCGCAAGAACTACCTCTGGCACCTATTCAACTCTAGTCTCCGCTGACCATTTCGCTGCATCCTCAAATTCCACCTTACCGTCGGCTGGCATACTCGGAAGCGCCGAGAAAATGTAACGACACGTAGGGCTCGTCCCCAACGACCCAGGAGTCGTGACCGGGCGGAACGTAGAAAACCTGCCCGGCTCGCATCTCAATCACGTCGCCATTGCTCATCGCCGCAGTTGCGCGCCCGGAAATGACCATGCCCACGTGCTCGACAAGGCATTCTTTCTGTCCGAGCGACCTGCCGACGTGTTGGGACCAGCGCCACCCCGGTTCGTACGTGGCGCGACCAATCGTCATGCCGCCTAAATGAACAATTTCAAATTTGCCTTTCTCGAACGTGCGGATTTCGTCTGGAGACTTAAACCGTTTCAGAACGACCTCGGTCATGACGCACTCTCCTTGAGGGCAACTAAAGCCAAGCCCTCAGCGGCTAAAGCCGTGCTACCGCGGACCTTCCGGACGGCTGAAGCCGTGCCCTGACGAAACCCCGCGCCCCGTCGAAACCGCAGCAGCACGCTAGCGGCCGCCGCGGAGGTAGTCGTCGGTTTTGTTGAGCCAGTCTTCGCGCGGGGGATCGAAAATATCGAGGTCGACCGTGTCTTCGAGCGCCCAGGCTTCGTGCGGCATGTGCGGGGGGATGCACAGGACTTCTCCGGCGCGCACGACAATTTCCTTGCCGTCGATGGCAAATTTCAGCGCGCCTTCCAAAATGTAGGTCACTTGCTCGTTGTGGTGATGATGGAGCGGGACGTGTGCGCCTTTTTTCATGAGCACGCGCGCGAGCATCACCTTGTCGCCGACGAGCATCTCGCGGTCGATCAGCGGATTGAGTTTTTCGCGTTCGACCGTTTTCCACGGAATGTACTTCATCTTCGCTGCTGCGCTCATTGTGTTCCCCCATAGAGCCGCGCGGCATTATCGTGGAGATACATGCGCGCGAGTTCGAGTGCCTTTTCTTCCGTGAATGCGCCTTCGGCGACTAACTCGGCCAGGGCCGCGGCTACGGCGGTGCGCGCCGAACGCGCTGCTAGCCAGAACGTTTCCTCCGCGCCGACGGCTTCGTTGAATGGGAAGGCGTCGGAGCCGAACATCATGCGCTCGGGATAGAGCGAAATCCACTGCTTGAGAATATTTTTCAGCTCGGAGGGATAGACGTAATAACCGACCAGAGAGGAATCGGTGTAGACGTTTTTGGCCGCGGTCAGCCAGATCATCTCCAGCGTGTAGGGGTAGCCGCCGTGGATGAGAACGAATTTTGTTTTCGCATAGCGCGGGTCGCGCAAAATATTTTCGAGATTGAGCGGGTTGCCATTACGCAGGCTGAAATAATCGCCGATGCCCACGGCGCTGTGAAAATGGACGGGAAGATTGAGCTTGCCGGCCTGGTCGATCAGCACGCGAAAGATGTAATCCTGAAACGTGCGGTAGTCTTCGTTGGAGGGAACGCCACCGGCGTGGTACTTGGCGTAGATGGCTTCGGCTTTTTCGCGCGGGGGATCGCTGAAATAGAGACTGCGGAAGTAGGCGGCCTCGAACTTCATGGCTACGCCGCCTCTTTTCTGGTTGTCGGCAACCGTTTGGCGCACAAACGCTTCGTAGCCGGCGAGATCAGCGGGCAAGCCGCTGACGCTTTCCTGCCGCATGTAGCGGTGCAGAACTTTTTCCTGCAGCGGGATGTACACGCCCATGTCCGGATTCTTTCCGGTTTGGTCGCGATTCTCGAGCGGAAAGAGAAAGGAGTCTACGAAGAACACCCAATGAAAACGCTTGGGGTTGAGGTACGGCGCGAGCGCCACGCGATTGGCCAGGCACGTTTCGATGTTGAGCTTGTCGAGGATGCTGTCCCAGTAGGCTGTTCCTCCGGCCGCTTCCGCGGCTTTCTCTTTGTCGGCGAGCCATTTGGCATGCTCCGGCAGAAAATCATCGTAGGGATAGCCAAACAGCGCTTTGGCTCCGGCGACGAATTCCGGATTGGTGTCGCGGAGGCGCAGGACGGAGCTTTCGTCGGGCGGCGCGGCTTGCGCGTCCATGTCGGAGTCGTCGGGAAAGGTGGCGTGCGAATGGTTGTCGTAGATGGGGATGCGATCGATCTGGGGGAGGAGGTGGTCGTAGATTTTCTGGACGTCTTGCGCGGAGGCCAAGGGCTTGGCTTGCGGCCGCGTTGCACTCGCCCCAGTGAACACCGCGATCGATGCGAGAGCAATCCGTGCGAATTTCGTCATCTACGAGGTCTCCCAGGCAACCGGCGGTTGCTGGGACGCGCTTAAGCTCGCCCCTACAACACCCCGCTAAAGCGCGCCTACAAGGCCGCGACCGACCCTACGATACCGCCCTTACGGCGCTCCAGCGGGCGGACACGCGCTTGATGCGCTCCAGCGCTTCTTCCAGCAAATTGCGGGCGCTTACTAGCGAGAAGCGGAGATAATTTTTTCCGGCAGAGCCAAACGCGGCTCCGGCAATGGCCGCTACTCCCGCTTCCTCTAGCAACGTCGACGCTAGCTCTTGCGCCGAGAGCCCGGTGCCCTCGATGTTGACCCAGGCGTAGAAGGCGCCTTGCGGCGGCTGACAGCGGAAACCGGGGATACGATTCAGACCGGCGACAAACAGCTCGCGGCGCTTGCGATACTCCGCGACCATGGCGTCCACCGCTTCCGTTGAATCGCGCAATGCCTCTATTGCGGCAACCTGGGTGAACTCCGCAGCGCAGGTAAAGGTGTTCAACACCAGCAGGTCCATGGCATCAATCACGGGCGGCGGCGCAACTGCGTAACCCAGGCGCCAGCCGGTCATGGCAAAGCTCTTGGAGAAGCCGTCGATGATGACGGTGCGCTCGGCCATACCGGGCAGCGACCAGATGGACTTGTACACGCCGCTGAAGAGAATGCGCGCGTAAATTTCGTCGGCAAGAATCCAGAGATCGTGCTTGGCGGCAAGCGCGGCAATTTGCGAGAGGGCAGCTTCGCTGAAAACTGTTCCGGTGGGATTATTCGGCGAATTGAAAATGAGCACCCTAGTGCGGGGTGAAATTTTTCCGGCAATCTCTTGCATATCCGGCTGGAATTGATTTTTCTCTTCGAGAAAAAACGGGACGGCCTTGGCGCCGAGGCCGCGCACGAAGGACGGATAGATGGGGAATCCGGGATCGGGATAGAGGACTTCGTCGCCCGGCTCGATAAGCGCCATCATCGCGAGCGAGAGCGCCATCTTGCATCCCGGCGCGATCAACACCTGCTCCCGCGCAGCCTGCACGCCGCGGGTGCGCTTCAGGTAGTCGGCGATCGCTTCGCGCAAGGAAGGAATGCCGCGCGGCGACACGTAGCGGTCACGGCCAGCGGCAACAGCGGCGCGCAAGGCGTCGACCACTGGCGCGGCAGGGTGAAAATCCGGCTCGCCTAACTCCAGGTGAATGATGGAGCGGCCCTGCTTTTCAAGCTCTTTCGCGCGGGCGAAAACGGCGAGCGCGCCTTCGCCGGTCAACTGTGAAACGCGCGATGCAATCTGTCCCATGGTCGAGTTCAGAATCGTATCATTTGGTGAGGCTGTCTTCATCCCCTTGGATAGACAAGACCGCTGTACTGCAAAAAGAGGGGCAGGGGGCCATGGAAGAACGGCCCCCTACGCACAGGCGGTTAGAAGGCGTAGCGCAGCGAGAACTGGATCAGGCGCGGGGTGCCTACGGTGCCGGTGATTTTGCCGAACGGGGTACTTGGATTGATACCGTTGGGGCAGCCAATCACATTCGGCGTGCAAAAGACAGTTTCGACGTCGGTCACGGTGGGGTTGGAGAAGTTGGCGTGATTCCAGATATTGAAGAAGTCGGTGGTAAAGCGCAGCTGCTGACGCTCGGTGATCTTGAAATTCTTGATCAGCGAGAAATCCCAGTTTTGCTGGAAGGGCCCACGGAATGTGTTACGCCCGAGGTTTCCGAAGTTGGTGGCGCAGAAATTTGGGTTGTTGACCGGATCGCACTGCGAAGGATAGAGCAGCGGCGCGGTGGCAAAGGCATTGAGGTTGAGGTAACCGTCGATGCGCTTGTGAATGTCGCCGCTGGTCGCTGCGGTGCCGAGGGTGGATCCGGAAGCCAAGCTGCCCGAAAGCGTGCCAGGAGTGAATCCGGCGCCCAGGAATGCAGTTCCGGCGATGGAGTCCGTGACGGAGAACGGCGTGCCTGACTGGAAAATGCTGATGCCGCTGATGGCCCAGTCTCGAAGCAACGCCGCTTTGGCTCCGGTGGTATCCCGAAAGAACGGCAGATCGTAGCGGTAGCTGACGACGAAGCGCTGTGGGCGATCGAAATCGGACAAGCCCCGGGAGGCGTTCAACGTGGACTCGTCATTGAAGGCGGTATTGAACGCGGTGTTTCCTGTTGAGGTTGCATCGGTCGATTTCGAGAAGGTATATGCGGCCTGGAAGTAGCCTGCTCCCCAACGGCGAGACAATGTGGTCTGCAGCGAGTTGTAATGGGAGTAGGCGTCGTCGGCGAAAAGCTGGAAACCGGCGTAGCCATTGATGCCCTGCGCGCGCGAACGCGCGACGGCGTTTGCGAAGGTGTTGGTAGTGATTACGCAAGGATTGGGATTGCAGAACGAACTGTTGATCTTTACCGGGTTCGCCGGAGTAGCGTTCTGCGACTGAAGGTTATCGCGCGTCTCACGCAGATGCAGTGCATGCGTTCCTACGTAGCCCACCTCGAGCACCCACTGGCGGCCGAGCGCGTGCTGGACGGTTAGGTTCCACTGCTGCGTTGTGGGTACAACGAAGTGGCGCGGTACCTGCAAACCGAAGATATTGGTGGAGAGAAGTGGTCCGGGGCAAGCGCCGCCGGTGGCGGGTCCATAGGTTGCTGCCTGCGTGGTATCGCCTCCCGTGAAACCCTGGAAGACGGACAAGCAGGGCACAAAGGTAGGGTCCAGCGTGCCGGCTTTCGGAAGGCCGTTAGGATTGGACGTAAAGCCGGCGGGGAGGCAACTTGCCGGAGCCGCTTGCGAGAAAAATGTGGAGAGGCAGCCTGGAAGGCCTCCACCGAAAGCGACGGGCAAGAAGGGAGTCTGGAAGGAAAGCTGATCCACGGTGCCCACGTCTTCGCGGACGTAGTAAATGCCGAAGCCCGCGCGAATGGTGGTGTTGTGATGGCCGAAAAGATCGTAAGCCAGACCGATGCGCGGCCCTATTCCCGTCGAGTAGTTATTATCGTAGGTGGTGTTGTTCGAGCTGCCCGAGAGGCCCGCCAAGTTTAAGTGGTTTACGCACGATGGATAAAGGAAGGGAAACGTGCCCTGGTTGGCGAGCGACGGATCGAGATTGCCGATGTGGCAGAGATCGTCGTGAAAGGCTCCAAACATTTCGGTGCGCAGTCCGACGTTGAGCGTCAGATTCGGGCGGACCTTCCAGTCATCTTGAGCGAAGACGGCGTAGTTGTTCGTTCGATACTGATGGTTGAAGACACCGCCGCCGCCGAAGCTGAACTGCGGTGCGCCCAGAAGGAAATTTTGAAAGTCGGTGGTCGCGGTGCCAATCGGGCCATTCGACGGCGTATTGGTGAAGAAAAGCTCGCCGTTGAAAACCTGCGGGAAGAGCTTGTCCAGATTGACACGCGTGAATTCACCGCCGAAACGCAGGACGTGTTTGCCTTTCACCCAGCTCACCGTGTCGATGAAGTTGTAGTTATTCTGCTTTTGGGATTGATTTCCAAAGGGCGCGGGACCGAGCTCAAAGCCGGAGCTGGACAGCACAAATTTGTAAATCGAATTTGTCACGCTGTTGGTGGGCCGGTCGATGCCCAGATCAGTCACGGTAACGGGCGGCAGGTTGTTTAACTGATCGTTGATGTGAACCAAACCAAAGCGGAATTCATTGACCAGTGTGGGCGAGAAAAGGTGGGTCTCCGTAATATTGAGAAAGCGCGCATGGACCGGCGTGTCGAACGGGAAGTTCAACGAAGCGGAGCTGATGCTGCTGGCCAGGGTGCTGCCAAGGGATTCCTGGAGATCCCCGCCGCCGAAAGGCAGCAACGATTCGGAATCCGAGAAAAAGAAGCGCGCGGACAGCTTGTCCTGTCCGCCGCGGAATTCGCGATCCCAATTGGAGGTGAACTGATCATCAGTGTACTTCCCTGGCCGGCTGACTGCAAAAGGAACGGGATTGGCGGGATCGCAAAGCTTCGCGCCAGCCGGGACGTTCGTGGGAGCTGGAAAAAGGTATCCACCCGTATTGCCGCCGAATTGAGCACTCTTGAAGTTCAAGAGCTTAAATACCGCAGGGTCGATGCTGGGGAGATTGCAGTCCGCTTCGAGCGCGGCCAGCGATGAACGGTCGGCCGCGGGAATATAGGGAATGTTGGTGCTGATGATGGTCCCCGGGGAATCGCCGCTGCGCTGCCGTGTCCCCTGGTAGTTCACAAAGAAGAGTCCGAGTTTTTCGCTGCCGACCGGTCCGCCCAAACTGCCTCCGAAGATATTCTGCTTGACGACCGGCCGTGGCTGGCCCTGGCGGTTCAGAAAGAACTCGTTGGCGTTGAGCACGTCATTTCGGAAAAATTCATAGACATCGCCGTGGAATTCGCGGGTGCCGGACTTCAGAATAGCGTTGACGTTGCCGCCGCCATCGCGCCCTTGGCTTGCATCGTAGAGTGAAGTCTGCACCTTGAATTCCTGGATGACGTCTGGGTTCGGCAGAGGGACGTAGGTGGCCTGCGCGACGTTGTAATCGGTAGCGCTAATGCCTTCAATCAGGAAGTTGTTGTTATCCTCGCGCTGTCCATTCACGAAGAGTTTGACGGAGCCTCGGCCAAGCTGCGCGGCGGCGTTCAGCTCGCTCTGCGCGCCGGTGGAAAGCGTCAACAATTGCTGATAATTCTGGGTGGCGAGGGGCAATTCGCGCACCGTCTCCGTGCCGATGGATTGCCCGGTGACCGCGTTGGAGGTTTCAACGCTGGTTACCTGCGCGGAAATTTCCACCTTCTCAGAAACCGTGCCGGGCTTGAGCGTAATGGTCACACGGGTGGTTTCCGTCACACGCAGTTCGATGCCTTCGGCTTTGGCTTGGCCGAAGCCGGATTTGTTCACGACCACATAATAGGTTCCGGGCGGCAACAGTGTGGCTACGAACTCACCATCAACATTGGTGGAAAGCTTGCGTACAACGGAACCCGTGCTGGCATTGACGATTTGAACTTCAGCGGCACTGACGGCAGCGCCGGTGGTGTCCAGGACAGAGCCTGCAATGGCGCCGGTGGCGCCGCCTTGCGGATAGGCACTTCCCGCAAACATCAGCGATACAAGCAGCAACAACGCCACAGCAAATTTATGGACTAACCGCATCATCATCATCCCCCAGAAAAATGAATAGAGAAGTGCGCTCCCACAGTCGTGAGTGTTCCCTACAGTTCTGCATCGCCCCTATGCAGGACGGTCGAGTCAGGACAACATGCGGGATGCTGCGAACACTTTCCCCACATCGAACGTAGCGATCGGCTTTGGGGGTGTCAAGAAAAAGAAGCAGCGTGATTTCTTTGGTGCAAATTATTAATCGCCTGTAATGCTCACGAAATATTCTGGAGTGCGTCGCGCTTGACGCAGTGGTGGGGGCAAGAGACTATGTGAGCAGTCGCGAGTTGCGGAGGTTGCAACCCGCGGGCTCGCAATGCCGTCTTACCTGTGTAAGGCGGTGTCCCTCCAAGGGGTGGTTCATGAATACCCGCACGCTGCTTCGGTCCATTTTGCTGACATTTTTGCTGATGCCGCTTGCCGGCTGGCGTCCTGCAGTGGCGGATTCGAGCCATGCACGGATCATCCGACTTAGTTTGGTGCAGGGCGATGTGCGCTTCACGCGCGACGTGCACGGCGATCCACTGACCAGCGACAAGGCTACGTGGGAAGGCGCTACGCTGAACCTGCCGATTCGGCTGGGTTACGTACTGGCTACGGACCATGGACGCGCGGAAGTCGAGTTTGAAAATGGCGCGATGGCTTTTCTGGCCGAAAACACGGTGCTGGAGTTCTATGACCTTTCGTTGGAGGACGGCGCGAAAACCACGCGCCTTGTGCTTCGCCAGGGCACCGCTTCTTTTTACGTGAATCCAGGGGGCGGAGATTATTTCAGCGTGACGGGCGGCGACTTCACCGTGGAAGCCGACGGACGCGCGGGCTTCCGACTCGACAACTTCGATGATGGCAGCGTGGTTGACGTAACTAAAGGGCGCGTGAGTGTCTTGCGGAAGAACAAGAGTACGGCGCTGGCGAAGGGCCAGTCGCTCTCGATGCGCGCCGGCGACAACAAAGCGATGGACATCGCGCGGCTTCCGGAGAATGACGATTTCGATCGCTGGGTTTCGGGACGCGAGGATGCGGTTGCGACCGCGACCTCCGCCGCACAGCAATATGTCAGCTCGCCTTATTACAGCTCCGGAATGGCGGACCTTTATACTTACGGCTCGTGGTACCCGGTCGGCGGGTACGGAAATTGCTGGCGGCCTTACGGAGTGGGGTTTGGGTGGTCACCTTTTTCTAGCGGCGGCTGGTTCACGGATCCAGTGTTTGGCTGGTCTTTCATCGGGTCGCAGCCGTGGGGCTGGCTGCCGTATCACTATGGCGGCTGGGTGTTCGATCCGTTTTTTGGATGGCTGTGGTCGCCGGGGCTTGGATTCGGCCGAGGGTTTAACGGAATTGCGCCGTTCCGTCCTGTGACCGGCGTTTTCGTCCGCTCGAAGACCGGTTTGCTGGGGCTCGTGCCGGCGCATCCACTGGACGTTCGAGGCAAAGAGCCGATCAACCTGGCGAAGGGAATGTTCCCGGTGGCAGGTGGCGCGGTTTCGCAACAATCGTCCACCAGCGCAGGGGAGAGATGGAAAGTAATGAAAGCGCCGCCGCGGGAATCGCTTACCAATACAGCGGTGGCGGCAGCTGTCGCGCCAACGCGCGTTTCGCGGACGATCGTCGGCGGAGGCAGTAACGCGCGTGTAGTCACGCTCGACCGCAACTCTCCGATTACCTACGATGCGCACGAACATCGATTCGTCAATGGGGCTGCGACGGCGCCGACTGCGTCACCAAAGAGCGCCGAGAAGACGGACGCGACAAAAGAGGTGTTGGCAGGAGAGCGCGCCGCCGCACAAGGCCGCGGGGCAGCCAGCCCTGCTGCAAATGTGCGCGTGCCTGCGGCAAATGTGCGGGCTGTAGCTCCTCCATCGCGCGCTGTTGCTGCTCCGTCGCGAGCGATGGCACCGCCGCCGCGGCCATCAGCGAGTGCTTCCGCGGGCGGTGGTTGGAGTCAGGGCGGGTCTTCGCGGGGCTCAAGCGCAGCGTCAGGTGCAGCGTCGGCACCTCATTCCGCGCCATCTGGAGGCGCATCGCACGCGTCGTCGTCGGGCGGCGGGCATCCTCACTAAATGGAGTCCAGTGCACCGGGGCAGCGGAACGCTTTGCTCAGGAAAAAATGAAACCGGCATAACCGACGACGCTGGTGGTGTCGCCCGATATATCCGCAGACGTCGCGTAACGTACCAGTTCGGCCTGCTTCGATGGGAGTGCGCAAAGAGCGGTGAGCATTGCCACGACCGGACCGAGGCCGCACATCGAAATATCCTCATTTCTGCAAACGTCGTACAGGCCGAGGGGGTTCAGCGCCTGAATTTGGTCCATCGCTTTCTTATCCTTTAGCCGCGTAGTTGCATCATTTTCGTAGTGATTCAAATCGGAAGTAGTGAGCAACAGCACTTCGGGGTTGGCCGCGAGAACGCGGGCAAGTGCTTCGCCTACGGCGACCAAGTCATCGAAACGCACGGAGCCGAGTGCAAGCGGCACAAAAGCAAAGCCCGGTGACAGCACCTGCAAAAATGGAAGTTGCACTTCGAGCGAGTGCTCAGCGCTGTGCGCTACGCGGTCTTCGCGGAGAATAGGGCACTCCTTCTTGAGCGCAGCGGCCAAAGTCTCATCAACCGGGGCATCGCCGAGCGGCGTTCGCCAAGCTCCGCTGGCAAGAATGGCGAGGGATTCGCCCCGAGGAAAATGCCGGACGCCTAAGATTATGATTTTTCGGGGCAGAGCGATGCGGGAAAAAACGGCTCCGGCGACATGCCCCGAGAATCTATAGCCGGCGTGCGGAACGAGGCAGGCCTTTACGTGCCGCGGTTTGGTGTCCGGCTGTGGTTTCGCGTATTCACGAACCAGGGCGGTCAATTCTTCAGCATTGTCAGGATAGAAGCGTCCAGCGACGGCAGGAAGGCGAAGCACAGCAGCGCTCAAAAGAAAATCAGAGAGCCTTGGAAGGTTTCCCTTTTACCTGAACGGCTTTTTGCGAAGAGGGATCGTACAACACGGTCACCTTGTCGCCATACTGGTAGCCGCCTTTATCGATAATCTTTTGCATTTTCGCGGCAGCTGCTTCCGAGAGCGGGAAGGTGCGAATGGCCAGGTCGTTGCCTTTGGCGCGCACAGTGACTTGCGCAATGTTGGCGTGCATCACAAAGCCTTCAAATTTTGCCAACCCTGCGGGCGTGGGCTTGGGCGTTACGGCGCTGACAATGATGGGCACGGCGGTGTCGAGCACGATGGGCACCACGACCGGAACTGGGACTTGTGCTCGCGCAGCCGAGCAGCAGACACCCGCTAGAAGCAGGGCGGCGATACGCGAACCCGCGATCAGCGTCGAATTCATTCCAGATCGTCCGTTGCGATTCGGAGCGACTTCAGAAAACGCACATCTTGCGGCGTCATGGTGAGACGCGCCACAGGTCTTTTTTCGCCGTCTTGATCGAAAGATTCCTGGTCCACCTGAATGCGCAGCGATTCCAAAAAGCGGCGATCCTGCGTGGTGAGTTTTGAGCCCGTCTCCGCCGCTGCTGCCGCGTCGCGCTTCGCCAACCCGATGGTGGCGTCGAGCTTCAACACAATATCGTAGCCGTGCGCACGTACGCCGGCGATAGCGCCGGTGATGCGGTCGGACTCCGATACGGTGTCGTTGATCGCGTGTCCCAATTCACGCAGCAGGTTTTTCAGGTGATCATCGAGTTGCAAGGCGGTCTCCCCTACCTCTGTAGGCATTTTAGGCTCACCTTGCATTGGATACAAGCAAGGTTGGGGACGTTGTCTCCAAAGTGTTCACAGCCTTTTGTACAGCAAATATGCGCCTTCGGCGAGGGCTTGGCAATACATTACGCGCCTGATTCTGCGCTAAGATGTTGTTGTGGGCACATTAAGCCGCGCAGCGCAGCCAGCGCCTCGGGAAACAGGTTTTCGCCGCCTTTGGCGGGCTCTCAAGCAGCTTTTTCACGAAGTGACTGGCGCGGTGTTCGCGGTTTTGGCGCTGGCGTGGCTCAACGCCGCGGTCCGGGCGTGGACACGCGACGTGGCGCACTGGCTGATCGCGCTGGCGATTTGCGTTGCCGGGCTGTTTGGTTTCTTTTCCATAACACAATTCCTTCGCGCGCGCAGAGTGCGCTGAACGTATGTCTGAAACGAAATCACCACCGACGGAACCGAAAGAGCGGCGGGAACGCTTCACCACGCCTTCGGGGCTTCCGCTAGAACGTTTGTACACCGAAGAAAGTCTCGCCAGCTGGGATCCCGAGAACGCGCTCGGCTATCCCGGCGAATTCCCGTATACGCGCGGGATTTATCCTTCGATGTATCGCGGCCGTCTGTGGACCATGCGGCAATACGCCGGCTTTGGTTCGGCGGCGGAATCCAACCAGCGTTACCGGTATTTGCTTAACAAGGGGCAGAGCGGGCTTTCCGTCGCGTTTGATCTGCCTACACAAATCGGAATGGACTCGGATCATGCGCTCGCGCTGGGCGAGGTCGGCAAAGTTGGCGTGGCCATCGATTCACTGGAAGATATGGAGCGACTGTTCGACGGCATTCCGCTGGAAGCAGTTTCGACCTCGATGACCATCAACGCCACGGCGGCGATTTTGCTCGCGCTTTATGTGGCTGTTGCGAAGAAGCAAGGCGCCAACCTCGCGAAGTTATCCGGCACCGTGCAAAACGATATCCTGAAGGAATACATCGCGCGTGGCACGTACATCTATCCGGTGCGGCCGGCGATGCGCATCGTTACGGATATTTTCGCGTGGTGCCAAGACTCGCTGCCGAAGTGGAACACGATTTCGATTTCTGGCTACCACATTCGCGAAGCGGGCTCGACGGCGGTGCAGGAAGTGGCGTTCACGCTGGCCGACGCCATTGCGTATGTGCAATCGGCGCTGGATGCCGGGCTGGACATCGACGATTTCGCGCCGCAGCTTTCGTTTTTCTTCAACGCGCACAACGATCTGCTGGAAGAGATTGCCAAGTACCGGGCTGCGCGGCGGCTGTGGGCTCGCCTGATGCGCGAGCGCTTTCAGGCGCGGGATGAGAAGTCTCTGCTGCTGCGGTTTCACGCGCAGACCGCGGGTTCGTCGCTGACGGCACAGCAGCCGGAAAACAACATTGTGCGCGTGGCCATTCAGGCGCTGGCGGCAGTGCTTGGCGGGTGCCAATCGCTGCACACGAATTCCATGGATGAGGCGCTGGCGCTGCCGACCGAGGATGCGGCGCTAATCGCTTTGCGCACGCAGCAAATCATTGCGAACGAAACGGGCGTGGTCAACACGGTTGATCCGGTCGCCGGCTCCTACGCCATCGAACATCTGACCAATGAAATCGAAAGTGGCGCGCTGGCCTACATCGAGAAAATCGATTCGCTGGGCGGAATGCTGCGCGCTATTGAATCCGGTTTCGTGCAAACCGAAATCCAGAAAGCCGCTTACGAATACCAGCGGGCGATTGAAACAAAAGAGCAAGTGGTTGTCGGGGTGAATGATTTTATTGCGGAAGAAGAGCGCGCCATCCCCACGCTCCGCATCGATCCGCAAATCGAGCGCGAGCAAATCCAACGGCTGCAATCCGTGCGCGCGAGGCGTGACACGAACAAGACCAAGGCCGCCATCGCCGAACTCGGGAGGCGCGCTGCGAAGAATGAAAATCTTCTGCCTGCCATTCTCGGGGCCGTCGAAGCTTATGCCACTGTCGGCGAAATTTCGGATACGCTGCGCCGCGCCTTTGGCGAATACCAGGAATCCGTGATCATCTGAGCTAGACACACCTTGTTTCCGTCGCGCTGTAGTATGCTGGCGCAACTTTCTCCATGAAACTGATCCTTGCTTCCGCATCGACTCGCCGCGCTGAGATTCTGCATGACGCCGGGTTTTCCTTCGCTGTGCTGTCTTCGGCGGTGGATGAAACTCCGATGGCGGGGGAATCACCGGCGGAGTTGGTGCAGCGGCTGGCGGATGCCAAAGCGGAGCTGGTTTCGGCGCGCGCCGTTGCTCCAGCCATTATCATTGCCGCGGACACGGAGGTTGTCCTGGACGGCCACGTGCTTGGCAAACCGCGCACCAGCGAAGACGCGCGACAGATGCTTGCGAAACTGTCCGGGCACAAGCATTCGGTGGTGACCGGGGTCACACTGATCCGTCTGCCTGACATCGAGCGCCGCAGCTTCGTTGAAACTACGCACGTACACTTCGCGCAAATCCCCGAAGACGAGATCACGCGTTATCTCGCGACCGGCGAACCTTTCGATAAGGCCGGCTCGTATGCTATTCAAGGCCGCGCCGGCCGCTACGTTCCGCGTATTGAAGGCTGCTACTTCAATATTGTTGGGATGCCGCTGGCGCGCTTGTGCCAGGCTCTCAGCGAGCTGGGCTGGTCAGAGGATTTGGAGTAAAGGGCTTGCCACGAACGCGTGTTCGTTGCAATTTCATTTTCTCGCTGGGCCTTGCGGCCCGACTGGGACGCGCTAAAGCGCGCCCCTACAACGCTTGGGCCAGGTTGGCAGCTATAACGATAAGACGGAAAAAAAGAGGTGGTTCAGGGTGGAGAAAAGTTTTACTGCTTGGGCTTGGCGTTGCTTTGTGTCGCGGCGTTGTGCTTTTTGCGGTAGATATTGCGCGACGCTTGATTCTGTTCCTTGTTGATCTGCTTCTTTTCGCTGGCGGTCAGCGAGCCACCGTTGGCCTTGCGGTCGCCGGCGACTTGCTCGTTGATGCCTTGCTGCTGTTTTTCGAGCTTGGCAGTTTCGCTGGGCGTGAGTTGGCCGCTCTTGATGCCCTGCGCGATGCGGTCTTGCTGGTTTTCACGGCGCTGGCCGACCTTGTTGTTGCCATAGTGCGCGGTGTTGGCGTTGTGCTTGTCGTTGTAAATTTGTTTTGAGAGCTTGTTCTGCTGCTGGTTTACCTGCGCCTTTTCGGCCGGGGTCAACTTTCCACCGTTGGCGGCGCGGTCCGCGCTGGTCTCTTTGTTGATGGCCGCTTCCTTCTTTTCCAGGTTGGCGGTTTCACCGGGAGTCAACTGGCCGCTTTTCACGCCATTGGCGATGCGGTCCTGCTGGTTCTCTTTGCGCTGTGCAATGCTGGGATCCGCTTTCTTCTCGGGTTCCGGCGCTGGCGTTGCTGCTGCCGGCGCGCTTTGCGACGAAGGTTGGTCTTGCGCCAACACCGTCGTAGCACCCGCCGCACTCACGAGCACCGCGAGCGGCAGTGCTCCCCACTTCAACCAAGTAAGTTTCATGCGTCTCTCCTATGCCTGGAAAACGTGTAAAGACCGTGGATAGCGGAATTGTGCAAGGTAAGGTCCTCTGGGGGCTACTGCTCTTAGGGGCAGGTTTTCGAGGTTTAGGGTACGTTTTTAGTACCGATTGGGCACAAATTGTGGCGGCATGTGTGGCGAAAACGAAAAAAGGGCGGCACGGAGGCCGCCCAACTCAAGAAAGTGGAATTCTCGATGGAACTGCTAGGACTTCTTTTCTTCCGCAGGCTTCTCCGCGGGAGGCGTGTTTTGTTGCGGAGGAGGCGGGGTTGTATGCGACCCCCCAGACATGCCCTCCTTGAAGCTGCGAATGCCCTCGCCGAGCCCACGTGCAAGTTCGGGAATTTTCCGCCCGCCGAACAGGAGCAGGATAATCGCCAGGACTATCAGCCAATGGATAGGACTAAACTCGCCCATGAATCGCCTCCACGCGCCATCTGCGGCGCGCTAATCACAACCCTAACTCAGGGATGCCTTGCGCGGCAAGCCTGACAGCCGCACCCCTACAGGATAACACGCTCGTCGCCCGCGCGCCGGGTAACCCGCTCGCGGTCCAGGTATTCGAGGAGCGGGATCGCGTATTTGCGAGTGATGCCGGTCAGCTCTTTGAAAACTGGGACGGAGATGCGCTCGCCCTTCGTTTTCTTGAAGACAGAAAGGCGGTCGCGGAGCTGCGCCAGCGCGTCGCGATGAAAAATCAGCTCGGGCGTGACGCGCACCAGGGTCTTGTCGCGCAAGAGGATCTGAAGGATCTTCTCGGCGCGCCTTGGTTCCACTGGCAGCTTGCCCAAGACTTCTTTCACTGAGGGAACAGCCAGGCCGGCGGTGACGAACGCTTTCTCGATCTGCTCTTTGGCACGCGCTTCCTCCAGATCAAGGCTGATGGCTGCGCCGGCACGCTTGACGATTTCACCTTGCGTCTCGAGCTTCTTTTGCGCCACCAGATCATCGAGGGCGGCTCGAAACGTTTCTGGCCGAACACGCCTTCCAAGACTTGACCGCAAATCTTCGCGCGATATTCCCGGGAGCAGCGGGTTTTCTTTGTGGAATTTTTCGACTCTGGCGGCAACTTTTTGGCGCACTTCGTCGAAGCTTTTTTGGGAGAGTAATACCAGCGGCTCCGAGGAGACAATCTTGGCTTGGCCGGTGTCCGCCAGCTTTTTTGCAGCGGTGCCAATTTCCTCTTCGAGCCATCCGGTGCGGGCGATTATTTCCTCGAAGCCTATACCGAGCACAGCGCGTTCGGTCATCGCCGCGAGCACCTCGACCCGGTCACCACGGTCCAGGGTCTCAAGGAAAGCTGCGCGGCCGGTGTCGCGAAGCGTAGGACGGCGGGCCAGGGGGTCGAGGAACACGCCGCCGCCGATTGTGGTCACCGGCGAAAATTGCCGCACGATGAAGCGATCGCCTGGCAAAACCAGCACATCGTCCTGCAAGCGGAGTTGCGCGAACGCGCTCTGTCCCGGGGCGAGTTCCTTTTGACCGTAGAACAGCAACTCAGCAACAGTCTCGCAGGTACCCGCATGCAAATGGACGCGGCTGCGCTGCTTCATTTTTGGCGCCGAGCGCAGAAGCTCGAGCCGGGTGTCGATTCGTCGCGTCACACGAAATTTCCCGGGGGTGGCGAGGACCATGCCTCGGCGAAGGGCGGTGTGCTCGATGCCTGCGAGATTTATGGCGGTTCGCTGCCCAGCGATGCCCCGTTCAACTGTTTTGCCGCCGGATTGCACACCGCGCACCCGGAGTCGTTTGCTTGCCGGGAACAGCTCAATTTCATCGCCGGGTGCTACGGTTCCGGAAATCAGCGTTCCGGTGACAACCGCGCCAAAACCTTTGATGGCGAAGGCACGATCGATAGGCAGGCGGAAGTAGCGCGCAATATCTTTTCCCGCAGCCTGCTGGGCAGCAGCGAGCAGAGCCTGTTTCAATTCGGGCAATCCCGCTCGGGTTCTTGCGCTCACGGGAAGAATGGGAGCACCTTCAAGGAAAGAGCCGCGCAGGTATTCTTCCACTTCGAGGCGAACCAGGCCGGCAGTGTCGGCATCGACGAGGTCGCTTTTCGTCAGGGCCACGACGCCGCGCTTCACCCCGAGAAGCCGGCAGATATCGAAATGCTCTCGCGTTTGCGGTTTGATGGATTCGTCGGCGGCGATGACCAGCAGCACCAGATCGACTCCCGCTGCGCCCGCCAGCATGTTGCTGACGAAACGCTCGTGCCCCGGCACATCGACAAATCCAAAGCGGACGCCGCCTTCTTCCAGGAACGCGAAACCCAGATCGATGGTGATGCCGCGGCGCTTTTCTTCCTCCAGGCGGTCGGGATGCGTACCGGTGAGGGCTTCGACCAGCGAAGACTTGCCGTGGTCAATATGCCCGGCCGTACCGACAATTACGCTCTTAGATAGATCAGCCATAGTTGGTTGAACGGTCCTGACGCGTAGCTCGGTAAAGGTAGCACACGCACTCCTGATGCGCTTTCGTCCACTTCCGGAGGTTGGCGTCCTTTAAGGATTTCCAGAGGGAAATTTGATTACTTGGCGGCGCTGATTTCGTCCACGATGGCTTGCGCGGCCGCACGCGGATCGGAGGCGGCGAGGATTGGCCTGCCGACGACGAGGAAATCGGCGCCAGCGCGAATTGCTTCGGCAGGAGCCGCGGTGCGCGCCTGATCGTCGTCCTTGGAGGCGAAGGCCTTGTCCTTCGGGCGGACGCCGGGCGTGACAATCAGGAAATCGCGCCCACAGGCTTTGCGAATTGCGCGCGCTTCCTTCACAGAGGCGACTACGCCATCAACCCCGGCTTTCTTGGCAAGCTGGGCGAGTTTCAGCACGCGCGCTTGCGAGGTGCCGCCGATGCCGACTTCGCGCATCGCTTTCTGGTCCATGCTCGTAAGGATGGTAACTGCGAGCAGCCTCGGCCGGTCGGCTCCCATCGGCTGGGCGGCACTGATGGCTTGCGCCGCCGCGTGGAGCATCGCGCGTCCACCCAGCGCGTGCACGTTCACAAGCTGCACCGCGGGCATGGCGGCGCAAGAAAGTATCGCGCCTGCGACTGTGTTGGGAATGTCGTGAAATTTCAGGTCCAGGAAGATACCGGGGCCGAGCGCAGCAATCTCGCGCACGGCCTGCGGTCCCGCCGCGGCGAACAGCTGGCTGCCGATCTTGAACATACCCACAAGATCGGCAACCTGCTTTGCGAATTTCAGAGCGGAAGATAATGAATCAAAGTCGAGAGCTACGATTAGGCTGCTGCGTGGATGGGCGTCGAAGCTCAACGTTTCTGCGGCAGCTCCATTAGTTCGAGCCGGACCTGGCTCACGCCCGAATGGATAAGGCCGATTTTCCGGGCGACGCGATAGGATACATCAATTTCGCGTCCTTCTTGATACGGACCTCGGTCATTAATACGTACCAATTCAAATTTCCCGGTTCGCGTGTTGACGACGCGCACCAAGGAGCCGAAGGGGAGATGGGGGTGTGCTGCTGTAAGAGCTTCGCTATCGAAGATCTCACCGTTAGCGGTCTTGCGGCCATTGAAGCCGGGTCCATACCAGCTTGCGTTGCCTACCCAGGCTTTGATCGCCTTAGGAGGTTGGCTCAAGTGAGCGACGAGAGGTGCTTCCATCGCCGGAGCGATGAGGAACATCAGAGGAACCCAACGGAGTGCAGCCCAGATTACAAAGAGTCGGTTTCTCATAGTGTTGTTTTTGTGCTACAAGTTCCAGAAAAGTGTAGCGAAAAGGAGTCGTTATGTCAACCGATTTCTGCTGCTAATTTACCTCGTATGTCGTTGATACTGCGTAGTTTATGTCGTACTAGAGCGTTCGTAAGGGCGCTCGCCAGCCTCTCACTGGCCCTCGGGTCAGCAAAGCTGGCCGTCCCTACTTGTACGGCCGAAGCCCCTACGGCCAGGTATTCAAGCACGTCCTCCACCGTCTCGATTCCACCTAGACCAATCACGGGTATCCTTGCTGCTTTCATGCTTTCCCAGACGAGGCGAAGGGTGATCGGTTTAATGGCAGGGCCGGACAGACCTCCAGTTAGATTCCCCAAACGTGACTTTAGGGTGCGGACGTCGACGGCCATAGCCGGATAAGTGTTCGCCACGGTCAAGGCGTCGGCACCGGCGTCCTGAGCGGCTCTAGCAATAAGTCCAATGTCTGCAACAAGTGGGGATAGCTTCACCCACAGCGGCCGCCGGGTGGCGGCTTTCCTGGCCGCTGCTACTACCTCAGCAACCTGCGCCGGTTCACTTCCGAACTGCATTCCGCCTTTTTTCACGTTTGGGCAGGAGATGTTGAGCTCGTAGCCCGCCAAGCCTTCGGCGTCCTCCAAGATGCGGATTACCTCGACGTAGTCTTCCAGGCAGTAGCCGAAGACATTGGCCAGAACCGCAGTATTGTATTTTCGTAGTGCGGGCAGCTTTTCGGCGACAAACGCTCGGACACCCACGTTTTGCAGGCCGACAGCGTTTAGCATGCCCGAGGGGGTTTCACAGAGCCGGGGTGCCGGGGCGCCTTCGATGGGTTCGCGGGATAGGCCTTTGACGACGAAGCCGCCGAGCCGGTTCAGATCAACGAGATGGGCAAACTCGACGCCGTAGCCGAAGGTTCCGCTGGCGGCGAGAATGGGATTCCGCAGGCGCAGGGCACCAATCTGTACGCTGAGATCGACAGCGTCCGCAGCACTCACTTCGGCAAGAGCTTACCATGAAGGGGCTTCTCGGCGCTGAAATGTGCTATTTGGCGAGCGCTTGACTCAGGATGTGACCATCGCGGGACGCCAGGGTGATGCCGCAGAGGGAGGCTAGCGTCGGAGCTATGTCGGCGGGTGTGACGGCGTCGAAGTATTCGCCGTGGCGGATGCCGAATCCCATGAGGAAGATTGGGACGTACTGATCGTAGTTGTACGGCACTCCATGTCCGGCACCGTAGGAGCGGCTCGTGCCTGCGGGGTTGCGGTCCATGAGCCAGTAGGGCTTGGGGACGATAAAGAGGTCGCCACTGCGGCCGGGGAAGTAGCTGTCGGCGAAGGCGCTACGGGTTGGGCTCTGCGTTGCCGGGCGATTCTGCACCTGCTCGGCGCGGAAGACCTCGGCGACACCGGGCTGGCCTAGCGCGGCATCGACCACTGCGCGCATGGCTTTGTCGTCGTGGCGCAATTTTTCATAGATGTCGGGAGCGAAGTAGAGGTCGCTGCCGTTGATGCGGGCGATGGCCGGCTTGGGGAAGTTGAACGGCTCAAGTGCTTTTTCGATGCGATCTTGCAGTTCGGCCAGGTGCAAGACTCCGACGTCTGCGCCAGTTTTCTGCATGTCTTCGACAATCGGTGCTACACCGTGGTCCGCGCTGAGGGCCACGACGTATTTGCCGCGGCCGACTTTCTTATCGAGATGGGCAAAGAGGTCAGCGAGATCTTTGTCGAGGCGAACCAAGACGTCTTGAATTTCCCAACTGCGTGGACCGAATTCGTGGCCGACATAATCGACCGAGGAATAGCTGATGCCGAGGAAATCCGTGCCTCCGCCTTGGCCGAGACCCAGGGAGTCGACGGCTGTTTCTGCAAACCTGGTCAGATACGTGTCAGCAAAAGGACTCGAGGCCCATTGTTCGTAAAAGGCGGCGTCCGGTTCGTTGGCGGCGGCTTTGCCGCGTAACGGATGCGGGAACGTCAGATTCCACCCTTCGGGTGGGACAGCACCGGTGGCCTTCTCTTCGTACCAATATGAGCCGTCGGGGAGCGAGCGAGTCCACGTCTTGCCATAGTCCTCCTTTATCGGATGCGTCTTGGCGAATTGCTCGACGAACGGCATGGCGCCGTACACGCTTGAGGTTACCCACCCGCCGCCGTCGGCCCAGGTAACCGCGTCGGCCTTGTGCCCTGCCATCGTGATGGCCGCCCGCGCCTTGAGCGAAAACGTGACTACACGCGTGGCTCCGTTGGTCTGGAACTTCAGCTCTTCGGCGAACGCGGGAATTTCCATGCGCCAGGCACTGTCGCCGCCCCTTGCGGGGACGCCTGCATAGCCGGAATTCTTGGCGTTAGGATCGGCCGTGCAGGTCACCATCTTCTGCGTTTCGCGGTCCCACCACGCATTGGCTACTATGGCATGCGAAGCGGGGAGCGCTCCCGTGGAAATCGTCGCGTGGCCCGGGCAAGTTTCGGTGGCTGCGTAGGGATAGGCTGCGTCGCGAAACCAGGCTCCTTCTTCGACAAGGCGGCGGAGACCTCCCGTCCACTGGGGCAGGAATTTATCGACGTAGTCGCCGCGCATCTGGTCGACAACCAGGAGAACCACCAGTTTGGGTCGCGCGGGCGCTTTCCCAGAAGGCGTGACGGGCAGTTTCGTGGTTGGAGCCGCTTTGCGGGGCGGAGTTGCGGGTGTCTGCGCATGTAAGCTCCCCGACGCAGCGGCCAGCACTAGAATCGCTATCACACATCGCAGGAAGGCTTTCTTCGTGCCAGCAATCTGATTCGGGTCCCGGTTGGGCATCGGCGTCTCCATTTTTACAGCGCGGCAGTTTATCACGTGAACTTTACCCACAGTTGTCTTCTCCGCGAAACCTAGCGTCGCCAACGTCTCTGCGTCAGCCTCTTTTCTTGTGCTAGGATTACGCGACCATGCGCATTGTTGAAAAAGCACAGCTTATGTCTGCGCCGGAAATCGACCGCACGTTGCAGCGGCTGGCACACGAAATCGTGGAAAAAAGCGGTGGCACGAAGCACCTGGCCCTCATCGGCATCCGGCGGCGGGGCGTGCCATTGGCGCAGAGGATTGCCTGGGCGATGCGCGGCATCGATGGGGTGGAAGTGCCAGTGGGCACGCTGGATATCACGCTGTACCGCGATGATTTGTCGAAGGTTGCATCGCACGCAGTACTGCAGTCTTCCGACATTCCTTTCGGCGTGGACAACATGAACCTGGTGTTGGTCGACGACGTTCTGTATACGGGCCGCACGATCCGCGCAGCGATGAACGGTCTCTTTGACCTGGGCCGGCCGAAGCGCGTGTCGCTTTGCGTGCTGATTGATCGCGGGCATCGCGAGATGCCCATTGAGGCGCAGTTTACCGGGCGCGTGGTGCAAACGAGCGACACGGAGATCATAGAGGTGCGGCTACGCGAGATCGACAGCGAAGAGCGAGTGGTGCTGGTCGACCGCGTGGACTAGGTTGTGCCGGCCGGACTTGTCATCGGGTTCCGATGGGCTTTTGCCGGGATGGGGTTCTCAACGTAAACTTAAGGACGAATCCTCGGTTTGAGTGAATCGGTTTGAGTGAAAATGTGACGCACCGCTTCCGCGACCTGCTTGCGCTTGAACCGCTCACGGCGGACGAGCTCACTTTTCTTCTGGATCGAAGCAAGCCTTTTCAGGAAATCCAAAAGCATTCCCTGAAGAAATTGGCCACGCTACGCGGCAAAACCGTGGCACTGGCTTTCTTTGAGAGTTCGACGCGGACACGGATCAGCTTTGGCACCGCCGCTTCGCGGCTTGGCGCCGACACCATGAACCTGCAAGCGGAAGCATCGAGCCTGAAAAAGGGCGAGTCCCTGCTCGACACAGTACACACGCTAAATGCCATGAAGCCGGACTGCCTGGTGATCCGCCACTCTGCTTCCGGCGCTGCGGACTTTGTGGCGCACCATTTGGATATCCCAGTGATCAACGCGGGAGACGGCACGCACGAGCATCCTTCGCAGGGGTTGCTGGACGCGCTCACGATTCGCGACCGGAAGGGCAGGATCGATAATCTGAACGTCACGATTGTGGGAGACATCCAGCACAGCCGCGTGGCGCGCTCGAATATTCACCTGCTCGGGAAATTCGGCTGCCGCTTCACGCTTTGCGGTCCGGCGATGTGGGTTCCTCGGGAGTTAGAGCAGATCGGCGCGCACGGAACACCGATCCGGCGCGTATTCAATGTCGAAGAAGCGCTGGACGGAGCGGACGTTGTGTTTGTGCTCCGGGTACAAACGGAACGACTGCACGAGCCGGCGCTTTCGGCGAACGATTATGTTTTGCTGTACCAACTGAATAGCGAGCGTCTTCGTCGAGCCAAACCGGATGCGATTGTGCTGCATCCGGGACCGATGAATCGCGGCATTGAGATTTCGCCGGAGGTCGCCGACGGACCGCAATCGTGCGTACTGGATCAAGTGACCAATGGCATCGCAGTGCGCATGGCGCTGCTCTTCTTGTTGATTGCCGGCCACACGGAAGAGGAGGCGCATCCCGCTGGTGAAGCACAGCAGCCGCGGAATCGGCGCGCCACGGACATAAAGGACCCATCGCATGCTTCTCGTTAAGAATGGACGCGTGGTTGATCCTTTCCGAAACACGGACGCGTCGCTTGACGTCTTGCTGGACGGCGAGCGCATCGCCGAAATTGCGCCGGCTGGAAGGCTTTCTTCAACCAACGGCTTTGAGATCTTTGACGCTAGCGGGCTGGTTATAGCTCCTGGATTTATCGATCTCCACGCACATCTCCGCGAACCGGGCCAGGAGTCTTCCGAAACGATTGAAAGCGGAACGCGCGCGGCGGCTCGCGGAGGGTTCACCGCGGTTTGCTGTATGCCGAACACAAAACCTGTGAACGACAGCGCGAGTGTCACGCGATTCATTCTCGATCGGGCAAGAGCCGGCGCCAGCGTGCGGGTGTGGCCCATTGGCGCCGCCAGCGTGGGCAGCAAAGGCGAAGCGATCGCGGAAATAGCGTCGATGAAGCAAGCAGGGGTCGTAGCGGTCAGCGACGACGGAAAACCGATCGCCACGGCCAAACTTGCGCGTCAAGTTATGGACTATTGCCGTTCGCTGGACATTCCAGTGATCGAGCACGCCGAGGATGTCTCGCTGGCGGCGGGCGCGGTAATGCGTGAAGGCGTAACGTCTACGCGACTTGGCTTGGCCGGCATGCCTGCGGCGGCGGAATCTGTATGCGTCGCCCGTGACGTCCAGCTTGCCGAGCTTACCGGGGCGCGGTTGCACATTGCACATTTGTCGGCGAAAGGCTCCCTAGACCAGGTGCGCTCGGCAAAGCAGCGAGGCCTGCGCGTCACTTGCGAAGTTACGCCGCATCACTTCACGCTGATTGACGAAGACGTGCAATATGATTCGCGCTACAAAATGAATCCGCCGCTGGCGGCTCGCGAAGATCGCGCCGCGCTGCTTGCCGGCCTGGCGGATGGAACAGTCGATGCGATTGCCACCGATCACGCGCCGCACGAATCGGCATTAAAGGATGTGGAGTTTGACCGCGCGCCGTTTGGCATCACGGGGTTCGAGACAGCGCTGGGCCTTGCGCTCGAGCAACTGGTTCACACCGGGCGTCTTCCGCTGATGCGCATGGTGGAATTGTTCACCTCCGGGCCGGCGCGCGTCCTCGGGCTCGAGCGAAGCCTTGCCGCAGGCCAGCCTGCGGACCTCACGATATTTTCGCTGGATCGCCCGTGGACATTTCGCGCGCCGGAATCCGCCAGCAAATCGCGCAACTCGCCGTTCGACGGACACAGCTTCAAGGGCGGCCCAGTGGCAACTGTCGTTGGGGGCAGCTTCGTCCACAGAATGTAATCCCACGCAATCTCAGGAAGAAAAACCACGAGACGCCAAGAACGCAGAGGTTCGCAGCTGGGTTTCCAACGAGGTGAATGTCAGTGCGCGGCGGGCTCGGCGGCGGGGTGCATGCCGTGTTGCGGGACTTCATGGAGGCCGCGGGCGGGCGGCTCGATTTTGTGGCGATAGAAATGATCGAGGGGGATTCGGCCCTTGCCAATGGCGTAGGCTTTCTCGATCGCCTTCGTGACGTAAGCCTTGGCCAGGGTGGCGGCCTCAAATAATGACCGGCCTGCCGAAAGGTGAGCGGCAAGCGCGCTCGCGAAAGTGCAACCTGTGCCGTGCAGGGTTTCTTCCCTACCCTTGTCACCCGCGAGGGGCATGATCTCGTTGCCGTCAAACAAAATGTCGACGGCCTTGTCCATGTGGCCGCCCTTGACGATGACGGCGCGAGCGCCCATCGCGACAATCTTCCGGGCGGCGGCTTCCATGTCGCCGGTGTCTTTTATGGTCAGCCCGGTGAGAATTTCGGCCTCCGGCACGTTGGGCGTGATGACGCTCGAGCGCTTCAGCATCTCGGCAACTATATATTTGATTCCGGCCGCGTCGAGCAATTCGGTTCCAGTCGATGACTTCATTACCGGATCGTGGACCACGTGGGCAAACTTGTTGGCGTCTAAAAATTCCGCCACCACGACTGCGTTGCCCCGATTCCCCAGCATGCCGATCTTGACCGCGGCAATTTCGCAATCCTTGACCAGGACATCAAGCTGCGCGCGCAGGGTCGCGCTTGGCGTGTTCTGCACCTCTTGCACGCCCTGGGTATTCTGCACGGTCAACGCAGTGATGGCCGCCACGCCGTAGCAGCCATGCGCGGCAAAAGTCTTCAAGTCCGCGGCCGTGCCTGCGCCGCAGGACGGGTCGAATCCAGCAACGCTAAGCAAGATCGGCGGAGCAGGATTCAAATGATTGTTGTGATTGCCCATCTCTCCGTGCCTTGCACCTCGTAACCCGGATTTTTGTCCGGTTTACACCGAACTCTAAGCATCGCTACAGCGAAAACCGCAGTTTCCGGAAGCGCTAAGTGAAAAGTGCCGGTGACGCCTGCGAAGGCGCACCGGCAAGTGCGAATGTACGCATGTTTTGACGTGCAGCGCAAGAAAAAATTTGAAGAAAATAGCGGCGCCAGAAGATTCCCGCGAGCGAATATCCTTAAGGGAACAATCCGCGGACGAGAGTGGCCTCTGCGACGCGTCCGACAGCGAGAACCATGGCGCCGGCGCGTGGGGGCACGTGATATTTGCGCATGGTGTCCACCATTTCATGGAACGCGCGCACCATGATGCGTTGCAGGCGCTGGTTAACCTCCTCGGTGTCCCAGAGCAACCCTTCCTGGTTCTGCACCCACTCGAAATAGCTTACGGTGACGCCGCCGGAGTTGGCCAGGATGTCCGGCAGCACGGTGATGCCGCGACGAGCCAGGATCTCGTCGGCATGAGGAGTGGTTGGACCGTTGGCGGCTTCCGCGACGATGCGCGCTTTAACGGCTTCGGCGTTGTTCAGCGTAATCACGCTTTCCAGCGCCGCGGGAACCAGGATGTCGCACTTCATGGTGATCAAATCATCGTTGGAGATGCGCGAAGCTCCGGGCATGCCCACCACGGTGCCGGAACGTTCCTTGTATCGGATCGCTTTGATGGGGTCGATACCGCGCGAATTGGTGACGCCTCCCCGCGTGTCGCTTAGGGCGATGACTTTTGCCTTCTTTTCGACGAACAGCCGGGCCGCCGTGGCGCCGGCGTTGCCGAAGCCCTGAATAGCGACCGTAGCGCCGCGCAGCGAAATCTTCTTCAACTTGCAAGCCTCTTCCACTACGAAGACAAGCCCGCGTGCCGTGGCTTCGGCGCGTCCGACCGAGCCGCCCACGGAAATCGGTTTACCAGTGACCACGCCGGGGACGGTGTGGCCCACCATCATGGAGTAGGTGTCCATGATCCAAGCCATGGTCTGCGAGTCGGTGTATACGTCCGGCGCGGGAATGTCCTGATCCGGACCGATCAAAGGAAGAATCTCACTGGCGAACCGGCGCGTCATGCGCTCTAGCTCGCTCTTGGACATACGCTTGGGGTCACAGATGACGCCACCCTTGGCGCCGCCGAAAGGCACGTTGACCACGGCGGTCTTCCAAGTCATCCACGCGGCGAGAGCTTTGACTTCGTCGAGCGTAACGGCGGGATGATAGCGAATCCCTCCTTTGCCCGGCCCGCGCGCGACATTGTGCTGCACGCGGTATCCAGTCAGGACTTTCACCTGGCCGTTGTCCATCTTCGTGGGCAGGGAGACTTCCAGCACCCGCTTGGGGGTGCGCAAGATCTGGCGAAGGCCGGGATCGAGTTTCAGGAACTCTGCGGCCATGTCGAATTGAATCTGCGCGATGCGGAACGGATTTAGATCCTCTCGCGGCGCAATGCGCGGGATCATCGGTGCAACTGTGGGCTTTGCGACCGTGGCCATCGGCTTCGGTCCTTTCGTTTGGGCGGCGTGACACAGATTCGCTCGCCTGTGCTTCCGTTGCCTTGCTGTTTTGGGTTACCCGAAAATCAAATTAAAATTGCACCGGCAATTCAGCCATTGGCAGCGAATTTCTGTTCGCTGCCCGCGTACTGATCGCGGCATTCCACTGAGCAAAAGTGTACGACCTCGTCCCCGGTACGCAGCGGAATCGCTCGCTCTTCCGCGACGTGCACTCCGCAAACGGGATCGCGCACGAGCCGCCGCGAAGTGATAGCAGGCTGTTGATTAGCGGGCACATCGGAGCGGCGCGTGAGCGAATTCAGAAATCCGCGCAGCATCCAACCTGCCGCGCGACGCAAGAGTGCCACGGCCCAGCACAGTACCACTAGCCAAATCAGAAATCGCATAACTCGAGAAGAAAGCTCATTCCGCCTTGTTGGTCCTGCTGCCATCGTATGCAAGGGGAAAAGCCTGAGTCAAACGAAATCCTCTGATTTCAATAGCTTGCGCAGCGAATGGGCTCTTGCTGGCGATGGGCCAGGGGGTTTGGGCGCTAAATAAGTCATTACTTATCAATGACATACATCCGGATGGGCCTGTTCCCGAGATGCCAGGTGGCTGGGCCGGGAATTTCCGCTACAGGGGCTACCCAGCGGGTATGCGGTCGGTGCCCATGTATGGGCGCAGCACGTCTGGAATGAGGATCGAACCATCGGCCTGCTGATAATTTTCCACGATGGCGATCCATGTGCGGCCCACGGCTAGGCCGGAACCGTTCAAGGTGTGCACGAATTCACTTTTTCCGGCGCCTTTGGGTTTGAAGCGGATTCCGGCGCGGCGAGCTTGAAATGCTTCGCAGTTTGAACACGAGGAAATCTCGCGAAATTCATTGCTGGAAGGAAGCCAGACTTCGATGTCATACGTTTTGGCCGAGGCAAAGCCCATGTCGCCGGTACACAGAAGCATCGTACGGTAGTACAGACCAAGTTTCTGGAGTAAGGCCTCTGCATTTCGGGTCAGCGATTCATGCTCGTCGTAGCTCTTCTCCGGATGGGTGAACTTGAAGAGTTCGACCTTTTGAAACTGGTGCTGACGCAAGATTCCGCGCGTGTCCTTGCCGGCCGCGCCCGCTTCGGAGCGGAAGCAGGCGGTCCACGCGGTTACGTGGATCGGCAATTTCTCCCCGGGAATTGTTTCGTCGCGATAGAGGTTGTGGAGCTCCACTTCGCTGGTGGGCGTCAGCCAGAAATCGGTGTCCTGGACCTTGAAGAGATCGGCGGCAAATTTTGGCAGTTGGCCGGCCGCCAACAAAGAGGTGCTGTTCACGAGGAAGGGCGGTAGGATTTCCGTGTAGCCGTGGTCGCGTGTGTGCACATCGAGGAAGAAATTCGCCAGGGCACGTTCGAGACGCGCACCCCAACTCTTGTAAACGGCGAAGCGAGCTCCGGTGATTTTTGCAGCCGCGGCGAGATCCAGAATTCCAGCGCGCTCACCAACCTCCCAGTGCGACTTCGGGGCAAAATCAAACTTGGGAGGTGTGCCCCAGCGACGCACTTCGACATTTTCCGCCGCGCTGTGCCCGACGGGGACGCTCGTGTGCGGTACGTTGGGGATCGTGAGGAGCAGTTCCCGCTGTTTCGCATCCAAATGCGCGATTCGCTCGTCGGCCGACTTGATGCGCTCGGACACCTGCTTCATTTCCGCGATCAACGCGTCGGCATTCTGCTTCTCTTTTTTCAGCCGCGCAATCTCATCGCTGGCCTTGTTTCGTTGAGCCTTGAGTTGCTCGGTCGCGGTAATCAACTCGCGCCTCTCTTTATCCAAGGCGCGAAACGCGTCCAGGTCTAGGACGATTCCGCGCTTCTCCGCCATGTTCGCGAAGACATCCAAATGCTCACGGAAGTAGCTCAAATCATGCATAGGCTTGGAAGGATAGCGGAAGGGAAGCTGTGGAGTCGACACCAGAAGAGACGCATTGCTTTTTGGCAGTCAGCCCTTTTTCAGCGTGGCTTCGATCGTCGCGTGTGGTTCGTCCGTGGCCAGGAAGACCATGCCAGGATTATCCATGCCAAGCAGGGCGAGGTCTGCCGGATGAAATTGCTTGCTGGGCAGCGACAGATGAATTTCGCTGACATTCTCGAAATTGTTGAGGATGGCTTCGCCCATTGCGTATAGGGTGTGCAGGAGCGATTGACTCGCGTGCTCGGCAAAAGTCTCGAGCAACATCTGTCTAACGCCGTGCCACAACGGGCCGAACTCCGCGTCTTCCTCGGTGTATAGCCAATCAGCACGGATTACGGTTGAGAGGATACCGTCGCCTTCTTCCCGCAGAGTCGTATAGGGATCCTTCTTGAAATTCTCAAAAGCGGATTTGGTTGTTTTCAGAACGATTAGATTATCGACGCCGGCGCGCACCTGGGTGCTTTGGCGGGTTCCGCTAAGTAGGGAGGTGCGCTCCTCGTTCCCGGCGCGCGCGAAGGCGGAAGCGTGGGGCTTGCCGCCGTGCGGAAGGCGGGTCCAAATGCTCTCGCTCGCTTCGATGAGCACGCGAGTGACTTGGGGATTGTAGGTAAGAAAATGCTCAATCAGGTGCAAGCCAAAATTTTCCAGGGCCTCAATGGAGTGCTGACGAGCCAGGGCGTACACGGTGTTCTTCATGGTGTCAGCAGGGAGAATATTGCGATTGTCGCCCTTGATGTGCGCCGCTTCAAAGTCCCCCTCGAAGCGTATCGACAGTGCGAGATCGCGAATGTCGTGGCGGCCCTGCTGCTTGGCAACTCGCAACAAATGAATTCGCGAACTGCCATAGTTGTTTTCAGCGAGCTTGATCACCATCAGGTAGCTCCCAAGGCCAGTATGGTTGCCGAAGAGATTCTAGCGCAGCGGAGAACACCGAAGGGGGTAATGCGAAAACGGAAGCGCGACTACAGGCGCTCGGGCGTGAGAACGGCGGTCATCTCCAGAACGCGCTGGTAATACTCCCGCTGCTTGAGCTGGGCGCCGGCTTCCTGGTCGACAATGAAGGTGACATCGCCATGAAGTTGCAGCGCGGAAGCAGTGACCGAGGCTGTGAGCGGCCCTTCAATGGCTTTGGCGATAGCGGTTGCCTTGGAGGAGCCATTTGCGAGAAGGAGAATTCGCTTTGCTTCGAGAATAGTGCCGATGCCCATGGTGATCGCGCACTGGGGAATCTCTTCTTCGGCGGCGAAGAACTTGCGGTTGTCTTCGATGGTTTCTTTGCTGAGAACTTTCAAACGGGTTCGGGAACCGAGGCTGGAGGTCGGTTCGTTGAATCCGACATGGCCGTTGCGGCCGATGCCGAGAATTTGCAAGTCGATGCCCCCGGAATCGCGAATGGCTTGTTCGTAGGATGCACAATACTCATGGTAGTTTCCCTTGATGGAGCCATCGGGGATGTGGATGTTGCCGGGCGTTACGTTCACGTGAGCGAAGAAATTCTGGTGCATGAAATGGTGAAAACTCTGCGGATGGTTCGCCGGGAGACCGAGGTATTCGTCGAGGTTGAATGTGACGACCCGAGAGAAGTCCAATTTCTCTTCGCGGTGCAGGCGAACGAGCTCCTGGTACATCCGAAGCATTGTGCTTCCCGTAGCTAATCCCAAACGCAGCGCAGGATTTCTGCGCACGGCGTTGGCGACCACGCGCGCCGCCTCGCGGCCGAGCTCTTCCGAATTTGGTTTCAGCACCAGCAGCATCTTTTTTGCCTTTGGAAAGGCGCACGAAACGGGGCGCGCCGAAAGTGCAAGGATTCTATCGAAACCGCCGGATCAGGAGCTTGTGGCGGTCCGAGCGATAAAAGCCTAAGACATAGGTGATGGGTTTGCCCTTCGTAGAGTAGATCAATTGACGTATGCGCATGAGCGGCTCTCCGCGTGGGAGAGCGAGCAGCTCGGCAGTCCTGGCGTCGGCGGCGGTGGCGTCGATTTCCTCGTCTGCATAGCCAAGCTCCACTTGGTATTCGCGCTCTAGGATTTTGAAGAGTGATTCGCGGTTGAGAGGCGCGGAGAGGAGGTTGGGGAACTCCGCGGAAGAGAAGTAACAGGTCTCTAGCGCGAACGGCTCGTCGGACGAATGTCGAAGACGTTCCAGCTTGATGATGCCCGTATTCGTGGGTAGGGCCAGGCGTGCTGCGATTTCTTGCTCGTCGTGGATAATTTTCGCGAACAAGATTTTGGATCCAGCGGTGAGACTGCGGCTGGCCATTTGTTCCGTGTAGCTCATGAGTTTATTGAAATGAATCTTAGGAGCCGCAACGAATGTGCCGATGCCTCGGCGACGTTCGACGATGCCTTCGCGTTCCAGCGTGGCCAGCGCGTGGCGGGCGGTCATTAAACTGACCTGATGAATCTTGGCGAGGTCTCGTTCCGACGCGACGGGATCTCCCGTGCGTAAGTATCCGGATTCGATGCGCTTGCGAATAGCGCCTTGAATTCTCTGATAGGCAGGCACGCCGTTTCGAACCTTCTGAGGCATTATCTCTCCCGATCCAAACACCAACATTACAACGCCAGTCTTGTCGAACGGTTACAGCTTCATCAAGCGACGTAATGCGTTTGCCACAGCAGCGGCGCTCCTCGGATGCAGCACCCGCAGGCCCTAGCGCCGCAACATCGGAGGCTGCGCACACCGATTGTCGCGTGTTATAGAGCGCACCCCCTGTGCGCTATAGAGTGCTAGACGCACCAGCAGCGTCTTCGTCTTATAGCTCTTATAAATCAAAACTTTTCTATTGACAACCGGGTTTTCGTGCTATATAGCTACGCGTCAATCGGCCATATAGCTCAGGGTGCTGTTTTTTCCAGTCGAGGAAAGACTTTCGGCCGCAGGCCTAGCGGAAGACTCCCCGGCCTGTAATTGGAGGATTAGCTATGAGGAAAGCGTATTCAGCAGGTTTTACATTGGCGTGCGTGGTGCTGATCGCATTGGCGATGGGTGGTTACACCGCGCGGGCCCAGGATGTAACTGCGACGATAACGGGTACCGTCATGGACGCGAGCGGTGGAGCCGTTGTAGGAGCGACTGTTACAGCCAAGTCCGTGGAACGCGGCACCATCTTTAAGGCCGAGTCCAACGAAGCGGGAATTTACCGAATCACGCAGCTCCCGGTCGGCAGCTATGAGCTCCGCGTGGAGAAGAACGGGTTTCAGACTTCCTTGTATCCCGCATTCGCCCTGGTGCTGAACCAAATTGCGCGGATCGATGTCCAAATGAAGGTCGGCCAAGTGAGCGAGACGATTGAAGTGACGGGTGCCGCGCCCATACTGAAAACGGAGGCCACCTTAGTCGACACCATCATTGACTCGAAAACTAATGATGCGCTTCCCCTTGCGACTCGAAATTACGTGGAACTGACGCTTCTTTCGCCCGGTGCCGTCCATCCCGATCCCAGCAGTTTCAATAACGGGGATAACGTGAGCAGCGGGGCGCGGCCGTTCATCAACGGCAATCGCGAGCAGGCAAACAACTTCCTCCTGGATGGAATGGACAATAACGAGGTGTCGGACAACCTTCTTGGCTACACTCCCTCTCCGGATGCGATTGAGGAATTCAATATGATAAGCAACAACGCGCCGGCGGAATTCGGGAATTTCATGGGCGGCATCGTTAGTGCGACCCTCAAGTCCGGCACTAACGCTTATCACGGCGATATATGGGAATTTTTCCGCAATGACAAGCTGAACGCCAACCAGTGGGAAAACAAGATCAACCCAAGCTCACCGGCGATTCCTCGGGCGCCGCTGCGCTGGAACATGTTTGGGGGAACCCTCGGTGGACCGGTAATCAAGAACAAGCTCTTCTTCTTCGTTGACTATCAAGGGCAGCGGTTCGATCATCCGCCCGCAGGCAGCTTCATATCGGTATATACACCGGCGGAACAGGGCGGCGACTTTAGCGCTCTGTGTAAGTCCGGTTTCGTTTCCGGAATTTGTCAGGATACGACAACGATCACCCTGCCGGACGGTACCAAGCAGACTGTGACTGCTAATCAGCTCTACAACCCATGCGCGCCAGGGACGGGCGTGGGCGGCACTGCCTGCGCCGCTTCGGGGCCAGGTGGTTCCCTTCGCAACGCATTCCCGAACAATCGGATTCCCGCGAACATGATCAACCCAGTCGCGACTGCTCTATTCGCGTCTCCACTCTACCCGAAGGCGATCAACAACAACCTGACAAACAATGCGATTCAGTTAAAGGGGCAGGCGTTCAACAGCGACCAGGGGGATGTGAAGATCGACTACCGAGTTTCCAACAAAGATTTGGTTTCCGGGCGCTTCACGCGAGCGTTTCAGCTAGATCCTTCGACCAATTCGCAACTGCTGTTAGGAAATGGCCAGGCTGCGGCGCCGATCTGGAGCACGGTTGGCGATTGGACGCGATCCATCCGAAGTAACCTTGTCAACGACGCCCGCTTTGGCTGGAACCACGTAACCCTCAACACGGGGACAACTTGGGATAAGTCGGTTGGGTCCTTTGGTCAAACCATCGGAATTCCGAATTCGAATCCAGCAGCACTCATCGGACTTTTGGGGCTTGATTTTGGTGGAGGAACGCCGACCAGCCCAGGCACCGGCACGCTAACCAACATTGGGAACAGCATGGTCACGCAGAACTTTGACAGCAAGGTGTGGCAGGGTGACGATTCGATCACTTGGATCCGTGGACGGCACACTTTCAAGTTTGGCTTCGAGTATATGTATGACAAGATCACCGCGTTCTACTCCGGGAATAGCGGCTCCTTGGGTGGCATGACCTTTGGTCCCAACTTCACGGCATCACGATCCCAATGCGGCAACGCGACTACTGCCCAAACGTGCGCGGCTACAGGTCCGATTGGCGGCGAAGGAATGGCCGACTTCTTCCTCGGCTTACCCACTGCGTTTGGACGCGGCCTCAGCACCGGCGGCTGGGTACAGACCTCAAGCATCCTTTCTGGATATGGGCAAGATACGTGGCGCGTATCGGACCATCTAACCCTCACCCTTGGCTTGCGTTATGAAGCGCACACACCCTGGGTTGAATCGAAGAACCAGCAGGTGAACTACAACATCCAGAGCGGAACGCTTCAGTTCGCTGATCAGAATGGCGCCAGCCGAGCCCTTTATAACGGCGTATATGGCGGCAGGGACTTCGAGCCGCGCCTAGGGTTCGCCTGGACACCAGGGCGGTTTAATGGCCATACGGTTGTTCGTGGCGCTTTCACCGTCTCGGAATATCTGGAAGGAACAGGCACCAACCTGCGGCTCCCCCTCAATCCCCCGTTTGATGGAGGATCACCGGGCAGCCCCGAATTCCAGACGCAATATCTACTTCAGCCCGTGCCTGGCACAACGGCGTCGAATGGGATCATCGCACCGCCAAATACGGGGACTTCCTGTCCAAATTTCACTTGCTTCAATGGAACCGTTTTCCGGCTATGGGACAAGAATGTGCAACCGGCCATCGACGATCAGTGGAACTTGACGGTCCAACACCAGTTGAACCCGACGACGACGGTCCAGGTAGGATATGTGGGGCAGGTGGCTTATCACCTGATGGTACCCTTCTATTACGGCCAAGCCGTGGCGCAACCCAGCAGCGCTTGTAGTAAGCCTCCCTGCACCGCGCCGAGCCCGTTCTTTGCGAATGGTCAAGGGCCGGCTTTGCTCGCCGCCATTAACAACGGTGGTGGCACAGTCTCCGGTACACAGTCGAACGGCAGAATGATGTACAACGCGCTGCAGGCCGTGTTCCAGAAGACACAGGGTCACGGATTGCAGTACCAGGTGTCCTACACGTTCGCCAAGTGCATGTCCAACAATACCGGCTACTACGGTACTTGGTCCGGTGCGAAAGCATCCTCGACCGCTTCCCCGTATTGGCAGAATATTTACGATGCCAAGGCGGAATGGGCGCCCTGTTATTACGATGAAACTCACAACCTCACCGGGTATGCCGTTTATGAATTGCCGTTTGGGAAGGGCAAACAATTCGGCGGTGACCTGAACAAGGTTGCCAACGCGGCTGTGAGCGGTTGGACCGTCAGCCCAATCGTCACTCTCCACACCGGCTTCCCCTTGGCCCTGTATAACAATGGCAACGACCAAACGGGCACCGCATCTCGAGGGTTGCGCCCCGATTGCAACGGGACCAACACTGTATTTGGGCGGCAAAACGCTACAGCAGTTCAAGGTGGCGGCTTCGCCTGGTTTGATCCCAATAACTATTCCAATGCGGCTGCCTTCGGGACCTGTGCGCCGCAACTCGGTGGATTACGCGGGCCTGGATATTACAACTGGGATCTCAGCTTGCAGAAAAACTTCCAGCTAACAGAACGATTCAGATTGCAATTCCGCTCTGATATGCTGAATACGTTTAACCGGGTCAACCTCGCGGCACCCAACACGACGGTGGCTGCTAGTACCACCGGCGTGATTCAGACTTCGCAACCTGCGAGAAACATCCAGTTTGCCCTGAAGCTCTACTACTAAAGACGGAGTACGTATAATGGGGCAGGCGACCATCCCGCCTGCCCCATTTTGATTTTATGAAGCGGATTCGAGACCTAATTTCATTCACTCTCTTTGCGCTGATCGCAATCAGCCCGGCCGTGGCCCAAGCTCCGCAGAAGGCACCCGCAGTCGATCGGCTGGCAGCCACGAAGCAGAGTCTTTTCCTCGCCGAGCACGGGAAATGCAAGGAAGCTCTGCAACTTCTGAAAAAGAGTACCCCGCGTCTCGCAGATAAAGAGCTCAAGCTCAAAGCGGGTGTCGCCACAATACATTGCGCGCTCAACCTCGAACAAACCGATACGGCTGTCGAAGCTATTCAGATGCTCAATCGGGAATTTCCACACGATCCGGAAGTTCTTTACATTACGACGCACGCTTACTCGGACCTTTCGACTCGAACTTCCGTGGAGTTGGCAACAACGGCGCCAGATTCTCCCCAAGCCCACGAGATGAACGCCGAGGCTCTCGAGCTGCAGGGGAAGTGGGACGATGCTGAGAAGGAATACCAGTCCATTCTGGACAAAAACCCAAGCTTGCCGGGAATTCATTTCCGTTTGGGCCGTCTGCTGCTTTCAAGGCCAAATCCGCCCGCAGATGCAGGTGAGAAGGCCAAGGAGCAGTTCAGGAAAGAACTGGAAATCGACCCGCACAATGCCGGCGCAGAGTATGTTTTGGGCGAACTAGCGCGGCAGGAAAGCCAGTGGAACGAGGCAATTGAACATTTTACGAAGGTGACCAAGCTCGACGCCGGATTGACCGAAGCTTTCCTGAGTCTTGGCATGTCGTTCGTCGCAGAAGGGAAGCCGGTCGACGCGATACTGCCGCTTGAGACGTACGTGAGGCTACAGCCCGCGAATCCCGCGGGGCATTATCAGTTGGCGATGGCGTACAGCCGCGCAGGCCGCAAGGAAGATGCTAAGAGGGAAGCTGCAAAGCAGCGCGAGACCGCTCAGAAAATCGAGAGTCAAAAGGCAGCGAATGCCCCCAAGCCCACAGGCTCAGCAGAACACCCGGAGCCGCCGAAGTAATGGGGCAGCAATCCGCGAAAATGCGGCACGCAGAGACCCTGAAGCCAATCGAGATAAGGCAGGTGCCTCAGCGTGGCGACACTCGATTTGCGTCCAAGCTTAGGGGCAGATCAACCTTGCTCGTGCTAGTTTTTGCGGTTCCAGGATTCGTGATGACCGCGACGTTTGCAGGACCTCGTTCACGACGTAATCTTGACGGGCAAGCGATTCAACCCACTCTCACACAGTTCACGAACGTCACGGCAAGAGCCGGAATTAAGTTCGTCCATTTCCGGGGCAACGAGGGAATTCCGATCAACCGCGAAATATTTGGTCCTGGCGTATGCGTAGCGGACTTCAATGGTGACGGATACCCGGACATTTATTTCGTGAACGGCCGTGATCTTTATAATCGCGGTATCGCTGCGCGGAACGCTCTTTACCAAAATAATGGCGACGGCACGTTTCAAGACGTCACGCAAACCGCTGGAGTTCCTGGTACGGGTTATGGGCTCGGCTGCGTGTGGGGAGATTACGATAACGATGGATTCCCGGATCTCTATGTCACGCAGTATGGCCGCAACGTTTTGTACCACAACAACGGGAATGGCACATTCACGGACGCCACGGACAAGGCGGGAGTGGCGGGCCTCGAATTTGGCGCGCAATTTCATTCCGGCGCTACGTTCTTTGATTATGACCGCGATGGCCGCCTGGATCTTTACGTCGGCAGCTATGTCGCTCTCGGTTCGGACGCGCCGCGCTATTGTACGGTCAGCGGCGTAAAAACGAGTTGCCCTCCCAGCGCATACAAAGGCACGCCGGCGATCCTTTATCACAACAATGGTGACGGAACTTTCACAAACGTAACCAGGGCAGCGGGGATTTACCAACCGCATGGCAAGAATTTAGCCGTGGGTGCCGCAGACTACGACAATGACGGGTGGCCAGATCTGTTCGTAGCCAACGATGGGGTCAACGCATATCTCTACCACAACGAGCACAACGGCACTTTCGATGAAATAGGCCTGCTGACTGGCATGGCTTTGGCATCGCGAGGCAATGTGATGGCGGCTATGTGCATCTCACTTGGAGACTACGACAACGACGGCTTTTTGGATCTGTTCATCACCGACTTCCAGAACAACTCTGATCACCTTTGGCACAACGATGGAAAGGGCTCGTTTGATGAAGTCAGCGATCGGGCGGGGATTACCGGACCCACCCGTGGAGTGCTTAGTTTCGGTGGCGGCTTCTTCGATTACGATAACGATGGTTGGCTAGACCTATTCATTGCGAATGGCCATGTCTATCCAGAAATAGAACAGGCGTCGCCGGAGGTTCACTTCAAGCAGCTGAATTCTTTGTTTCACAACGAAGGCAATGGCAAATTCCTCGAGACAACGAAATCGGCAGGCCCCGGGTTTCAAACGCCTTACGTGGGCCGTGGTGTAGCATTCGCAGATTTCAATAACACCGGCCATGTGGATGTGGTGGTGGCAAACAATGGAGACCCACCGCTGCTCCTGCACAATGGCAGCGGCGGCGGCAATCACTTTCTTAGCTTTAGGCTGCTCGGCAACAAGAGTAATCGCGATGCGATGGGGGCACGGATACGTGTGGTGACGGGGAGTCTCGCGCAAATCCGGGAAATTGCCGGCGGGGGCAGCTATCTTTCGCAGAGCGATTTGCGTGCCCACTTCGGCATCGGCAAGGCTACGCACGCCGAGCGCGTTGAAGTGAGGTGGCCAAGCGGCCAGATGCAGGTATTTCACGATGTCGAGGTGGATAAATTCTACCTAATCGAAGAGGGTCGGGATCAAATAGGTCTGCAGCATTTTTTGCGTTCGGACAAAGCTGCTGGCGGGCACATAAGTAACGATTATCTAGGGTCATATAAAGCAACGGGAACGCGTCTGTAAATTCAGAGTCGAAGAACTGCGCATCGAGGGGAGTCCCGGACATGGCGCTCACGGCAACGGATTGGATCGTCATCGCTGTTTATCTGGCGCTGAATTTGCTGATCAGCTTGTACTACCGGAGGCGCTCGTCCGGGAGCACCGAGGAGTTTTTCGTTTCGGGGAGAAATGTGTCGTGGTGGCTGGCGGGCACTTCCATGGTGGCCACGACATTTGCGGCAGACACTCCGTTGCTGGTCACAGGACTCGTCGCGAAGAATGGAATCTCGGGGAACTGGCTGTGGTGGTCGCAGTGCCTTTCGGGGATGATGACCGTTTTTTTCTTCGCGCGTTACTGGCGGCGTTCGGAAATCTTAACAGACGTCGAGTTTGTAGAACTGCGCTATGCAGGAAAACCCGCCGCTTTTCTCCGAGGTTTTCGCGCCCTCTATCTGGGGGCGCTGATGAATTGCCTGATCCTCGGCTGGGTGATCAAGGCAATGATCAGCATCACCACGGTGTTGCTTGGCGATGCCATCGCGCAGGGTCGCGTACTGGAAGCGGCGGTTGGCGGGCATGTGCTGATGCACTACACGCTCGGAGATCCTGCACACACGGCGCTGCTGATTTGCGTGCTGGTATTGGTTCCGTTCACCGGCATATATACGTTCATCGGCGGGCTCTGGGGCGTTTTGGTCACGGATTTATTCCAGTTCATCCTGAAGATGACCATGATCATCGTGCTCGCGTGGGTTGCGGTCGCAAAGATCGGCGGAATGACACTGCTGAAGATTCAGTTGTCGCACGTTAACGACGCGGTGCGACAGAGCGGCCAGCCCACGGGTTCGGTGCTCTCTTTCTTTCCTTCGTTTCACTTGGGCTGGACCACGGATGCGATTTGGACGCTGCCGGTTATTACCTTCGTGCTGTATTTGGCGATGCAGTGGTGGGCGAGTTGGTATCCCGGCGCAGAGCCGGGCGGCGGCGGCTACGTGGCGCAGCGCATGTTCAGTGCGAAAGACGAGAAAAATTCGCTCGGTGCCACGCTGTGGTTCAACATCGCGCACTATGCGATGCGCTCCTGGCCGTGGATTGTCACCGGCCTCGTCGCAGTGGCTGTGTACTCGCCCATAGGTGGATTGCACCCCAGCCGGGAGTTCGCCGCCGAACCGGAAAAGGGCTATGTGATGGTGCTGCGTGACTTTCTGCCGCCGGCGCTACGCGGCTTGATGGTGGCGGCCTTTCTCGCGGCATTCATGTCTACCGTGGGCACGCAGCTCAACTGGGGCACGTCTTACCTCATCAATGATTTCTACCGCCGCTTTGTGGTGCGCAAAGGCAGTGAAAAGCACTACGTTCTCGCGAGCAAGTTATTTATCGTGTTTTTGGTCATTTTGAGCGGCTACACCGCGGCGCACATCAGCTCGATTCAATCCGCCTGGCAGCTTTTGCTCGGCATGGGCGCCGGAACGGGCGGAGTGCTGCTGTTGCGCTGGTACTGGTGGCGTATCAACGCGTGGAGCGAAATTTCTTCAATGATTGCCGCGTTTATCGTGTCGATGTCGCTGCAGTGGGTGCATTTTTCGGGGAACAGTTCGGTAGTATTCGCCAAGAGCACGATGATTACGGTTGTCGTCACTACTGTAGTGTGGTTGACTACCACGCTTCTGACACAACCGGAGAGCGACGAGCGCTTGGCGAAATTTTACAGGCGCGTGCAACCGACAATTCACGGGTGGAAGCGAATCGCAGCGCTCGCGCCGGAAATCGCACCCGTTCGCGATTTTGCGGCGAACACCTTTGATTGGGTAATGGGCTGCACTTTGGTCTACTGCGCCATGTTCGGCATCGGCGAGTTAGTGCTGCAAGCGTGGCTCGCCGGATTGATCTTATTGGCTTGCGCTGGGATAGCAGGTTATCTGATCTATTGGAGCCTCTCACGCCGTGGTTGGCAGACATTGTCTGGAAATATTGAGAAACCTGTTGCGGCTCCGGCGTCGGAGGTTGGGCTGCAACACACGGACTAGCGACAGGATCGATTTGACGCTTAAAAAAAGAGCGGAGATTTCTCTCCGCTCTTTGCTAATACGAAGCCCGCTCAGGTGTTATGACTTCACGTGCGGGGACGCCTTCTGCAGAACTTCGACCAGCGGGCGTGCCTCGGGAGGAGCTTGAAACCTGGATTCAGTGATGACCTGCTCCGCATTTACGTCGCGGCCGTAGAGGCGCCGGTTAGCTTCGTTATCGGGGTGAACCGTGGAGCCTTCCAGCGAAACGCCAGCAAATACGCCACGCGCACGCGAGTAGCTCAACATTTCGGCGCGAAACGTAACATCTGTGGCGGCTTGCGCATCGCGGCCCTTCGGACCAGCCGCAATCGAAGCATCAGCACCCAGCTTCACTTTATCGTGGAGCAGACTCTCTGCGCCGCGGGCATTCATTACTAAGATGACGAAGTCGGTTGCTTGGCCGCCGATTTGAAAGCCTACGCTTCCGGCTTCCAGAGCCATCATCACTGGCGCGCCCCAGGGGCCTGAAAAGTCCTTGCCCGAACGGCACACCATCACGCCGCGCCCGTAGCTGCCGCCAACAATGAACGCGGCCTTGACGACCGAGGGAAAGACCATGACGCAGCGCGCTTTGTCGAGCAAATCCTGCGGAATGTCGTCCGGTATATCCAGAATCTCTTTGAGAACCGTTGCCGCATTTTGTATGCGGTCGATTTCCTTTACGTCTTTGTCCTTCGCCGAGGAAATCGACGCCCACGACAAGGGGATCAGTGCCATCAGACCAGCCATCAGCACTGTCAATCGCTTCTTATTCATCACAACTGCCTCCTTTTGAAATCAACCTCGACCAGGAAATGAAAGGCACCCCTAGGGTGCACGTCGATCGGACGCGAGAATCACGACTCCGCCGATCAACGCCAGGACTCCGAGAATGGGCGGAATGGGAATCGTGTTGTGCTCTTCTTTGGTAGCTTGAATCGGTCCGATATCCAAAACTTTCTTGTGCGTTGTATACGTGATGCCTTGATAGGCCAGCGCGAGAATCCCAATCACGATGAGCACAATGCCAATAATTTTCATCACACTTTGTTCCGTCAAGACCTACGCAGCAAATGTCCCATCAACGTAACCAGGAACAAAATCAGGAAGAGATAAAAAAGAATCTTGGCGATTCCCGCCGCGGCCACGGAGATGCCCGTGAATCCCAACAACGCAGCGATCAGCGCGACAATAAAAAATCCAAGTGCCCAGCGCAGCATGTACCCTCCTGTACTGTTTACCGTTTAAATGAGGTGCCCAATATCGGAATCGGGCTGTGGAACGGCCCGCAGGGATGTGGGCCACGGTTCTGCGCTTAGGGTCGCACAAAGGCTGAGCTTAGCTCCATACGGAGTACGCCCTAGCAAATGCCAAAGCATCATGTAGATTCTGGAGCCGCAATTCCTCGGATAGAGACGGACGGAGCCTTCCGTGCGGAAACGGGCAATCGGGCATGCGGTAAAGACTGCATTCTGCGACGCGTTAAAATGTAAAATCTTCAGCGGGTCGCCGGTTCGGCGAACCTCGTACTAGAACTTCCTGTGGCGCGTAAATCTGGGGATTGCAGGCTTTTGGCGAATTTTCGCATAGCGGTCGCGAGTGGCCGACAGAATGCTCCAGCTGGCGTGTAGTTGTAAGTGTGTAAAAACGTAGCTCGCCGCTGCATGAATCGCGTCCCACTTGCTGGAGGTAAATCATGGAATCTTTGCGTTTATTAGTAGCGGACGACCACGAGATTGTGCGGAAGGGGCTGCGATCACTTCTCGAAGCGCAACCCGGGTGGCAGGTTACCGGTGAGGCCAGCGATGGCCGTGAAGCGGTGGAAAAAGCCAAAGAATTGAAGCCGGACGTCACCGTGCTCGATATCGGTATGCCGTCGCTGAACGGGCTGGAGGCTACGCGCCAGATGCTCAAGAATGATTCGCGCGCAAAGATCCTCATTCTGACTATGCACGAATCTGATCCACTGATACGAGACGTGCTGGATGCGGGTGCGCGCGGGTATGTGCTCAAGACCGACGCGAGCCGAGACTTGGTGACGGCGGTAAACGCGGTACGTAGTAACAAGACATTTTTCACTGCCAAGGTGGCGCAGATGGTGCTCGATGGCTATTTGGACCAAGGGCCGAAGAAAGAGAAGCCACCAACCGAGTCTCCCAAGACGCGGCTCACGCCACGCCAGAGGGAGATTGTGCAACTGCTTGCAGAGGGCAAAAGCAGCAAGGAAGTGGCAGTGCAATTGGGCTTGAGCGTGAAGACTGCGGAAACGCATCGTGCCAATATCATGCGACGCCTCGATTGCCACTCGGTCAGCGAATTGGTGCGCTACGCCGTTCGCAATAACATCATCGAAGCTTAATCCTTCACCTATAGGTAGGCCACAAAACACTCTATAGCGACGCCGGCCCTCAGGTGTTCTCCATGCTCTGCCGTATTTCCTCGCTTCTGGCTCCGTGTTTCTCTAAGCGAGGATAAAACCTAACAGGAGGTTTCCATGAACTGGGACCAAATCGAAGGCAAATGGAAGCAAGCGGTCGGAAAGGTCAAGGAGAAGTGGGCCAAACTCACGGATGATGACCTTCAGCTGATTCGCGGGAAGCGCGACCAACTCGTAGGCAAGATCCAAGAGCGCTACGGAATTGCGAAGGACGAAGCGGAGCGCCAGGTGGACGAGTTTTCGCGGACGTACGATACCGACGAAACGACCACTCGTGAAAAAATCCGCAGCGCAGGACGATAGCCAGACCGAGAAGAAACGAAGTACCTTCCTGAGCCGGGGCGCAATCGTGCTCCGGCTCTTTCTTTAATTGCGGCAAACCCTTTAGTGGTTAGCGGAGGGCTCCGATCGGGTGGTCGTATCCGGTCATCTCTAAGTACCCGACGCCGTCGATTCGCGACCGGCCTTTACTTCCCGTCAAGACGACCGCGCCCTCCCAGTAGGCAGGCACGAACCCCGCCGGTGACGCCAGTTCCTGCGAAGGCAATAACGTTGAGCTCTCCAATGCCATGCCGAGTTTTGGGATTGCGATTTTCCAATGTGTCGGATAGGCGGCGCGCGTAGCAGGGCTGACCCACACAGCACCCTCAGATTCCAATGTGAATTCGTCTCTGCGCAGATGTGTGGTGTTGCCATGCGCATCCACGAACGTTCCCGCAGAATAGGGATCGATCGAACCGTCTTTGCGGCGAATGTGGAACAGCATCAGTTCGCTGTGGTCTTGGAGTTGGATGCTCATCCAGTCCCATCCCACCTGATCGGCCTCGAGCTGGTGCGTGAAAAATTCATGGTCCATCCAAGCCGTGCCAGTCACTTCGAAATTCTTGCCGGCAAGCTGGACTTCCCCGCTTGTGTTCAGTCGTGTCAACGATATGTAGTGCGACGCGCGGCCCGGCCCATCGGCCTTTTGGCTGACGCCGTTCGCCCCATGAATCACCGGCGGCTTTGCGGACTCGAGGGTGAAGTCAAGCGCAAAGCGCTCGTCGACGGCTTGCAAGATTTGCGCGTCGCCGCGCCATGCGACCTGCCAATTGCCGTTCCAGATTCGACGGTCCGCATCACTCACGCCGGCGAGCCCGGGGCCTGCGCGGTTGGTGCGTTCCGAATGAAGGAATTTACTGCCGTCCAAATCGCTTAGAGCAAGGTGCGCAAGATACAGGTCACGCATGTCCCAGGTGCCGGTTGGTCTGGGGTCGCGATCTGTGCCCTGCCGAAAGAACGTCAACTCAAATCCAAAACGATGCCCGTCAGCCGACTTGACGTTGCCGGTGTAATACCACCACTCCGTCTGAAAGTCTGGGTGATTGAAATGGTCACGAGGAAATTCGTAACGATAATTGGGAAGAGCGTTTCTGTATTGGGCCACTCCCGTAGCCGCGAAAAAGAATAATGTGGCGACGCACAGCCACCTATTCCTCATGGACGACCTCAACCGGATTGAGCCGCACAGCCACTCGTGCGGGATATAAGCCCACCAAAACGGTCGCCGCATAAACAGCGGTCAACCCTCCCAGGAGCACCGCGACCGGCCAATGGAAGCGAATCGTCCAGCCGAACGACTGCTTATTGATGACGTAAATGAGAATGAGAGAAAGAGCGAGGCCCAGCGGGATGCCGGCAAAATTGGCGAGCAAGCCGATCAACCCCGCTTCGATCACAATGAGCTTGCGAATTTGCCCGCTCGCGGCGCCCAAAAAGCGAAGCAGCCCCAGCTCGCGCCGCCGGTCGATCACCAAAGCCAGCAGAGCGCCGGCCACACCCATTACAGCAATGAGGACCGCGATTGCTTCCAGGGCATACGTGATGGCAAACGTGCGGTCGAAGATGCGCAGCGCCTCGCCGCGCAGGTCGCGATTGGTGAACATCAACACGCGGTGCCCGGCGGCTGCCGCTTCGATTTCCGCGTGAACTTCTTCGATGCGCGCGGCAGGAGCTACGTAGATGGCCAGATTCGATGCCGCGGGGTCCGGCAAATAGCGCAGCATCACATTGCGATCCATCAGAACGCTGCCTCGTTCGCTGGAATAGTCATAGTAGACATCGGCGACCCGAAACGAAGCTCGGTTCTCGCCAAGCGATAGCGTGATCGAATCGCTAGCGCGCAGGTGATGCTTATTGGCAAACGGTTCGCTCACCAGAACAGCGTTGGAATCGCGCAACTCGGCTAAGACTTCGTTGTTCCCGCGCCCGGACAGAAAGTCCGCGTTGTGAAAGGAGCGCAGCACGTTCAACTCGATGGATCCAAGTCCCGCAGGCATGCCTTCGTAGCTGATCTCGTATTCGCGAAGACGGTCAATTGCGGCAACGCCTGGCAGCCGTGCGATTTCCCCCGTAAGCTCCACGGAAATTGTCGGATGCCGATCCGCAGCGGGAGTTCCTGCCGGACGTATGTACAAGTCCGCAGGCAACTGGTCGCCCATCCAAAGCAGGACCGTCTCGCGAAAGCTGCCGACCATGATGCCCACGGCGGTCATCATGGCAATCGCGGTGGAAAGTGCGCCAACCAGCACCGAAGTGCGCCGTAGCGAAGATGAAAGGCTCCGCGACGCAAGCACAGCCTCAACCCCCAAGATTCTCTTCAGCATTCGCGAAGCAAGCGTCGTAATCGCGTCGACCAAGGCGGGCATTGCAAACGCGGAACCGCAGATCAATAAAAGTGACGCGAAATAACCAAACAGTGGTGTGCCGCCGATCGCCGGGGCACGCGATGCCGCCGCAGCCGCCACTCCCACCGCAAGAGCAATCCACACGTCCCGCGTTTTATGAACGCGCGTCGCGTACTCCCGCCGTCCGTGAGCCATGGCCTCGATGGGGGGAACGAAAGAAGCTTCGCGGGCCGGAGAGTATGCCGAAACCACGGCCACCCCGACGCCAACGAGCAACGCGAGCAAAACCGAGGCTGGTGTCAACGCAATTGCACCTGGCCGGCTGCTCACGTACAACGCTTCCACCGTCGCGCCCATTAATTGCACCGCCCCACTAGCCATGAGCCGGCCCAAGAGAATGCCGATCAGCGCGCCGAGGAAACCGAAGCACGCCGCTTCTGCCACAAACGCCGCCAGTACCAGGGCGCGGCTGCTGCCCAGTGCTCGAACGATTCCGATTTCAGCCCGACGCCTGACCACCGAAACGGAAATTGTGTTGTAAATCAAAAACGCGCCCACAATCAGCGCGATGTAACTCAGCAATCGCAGGTTCCACCGAAACGCCGCGAGCATGCGGCGATTCTCGTTCGTTCCAGCGCCGGCTGCGCGCACTTGCACGCCATCCGGAAGCGCCTGTTGAAGTCGCTGCTGCCACACCTCCAGACCCGGAGATTGCGGAACTTGGATCAAAATCCGGTCGACGCGGCCGAAACGTCTGAGGGCAGATTGCGCCGCGGAAATATCCATCACGATGGCGGACGTGTTGCCCTTCGAGTCCGGAAAAACGCCTCGCACCGTGTAAGCCGCAGCTTGATCATTGACGATCAACACAACGGTCTCGCCGCTCTTTCGCCCGAAGCTCTCCCCAACCCAAATGCTGTCCTTCGCGGATAGATATTTCCAGGTGTCATCGCCGCCGGCGAAACTGAAAGAACTTCTGCCCCGAGTAGCTTCCGCCACAAGATCCAATCCGATCAACGGAAGCGTTTTCTTGGTTTCTGCGATGACCGCATAATCCTCGATCCGCGGCGTAACGCGCAGCGGATACGGCAGGGCTTCCAGCGTTCCCACCAAATTCTCCGGCACGCCGCCCGCAGTCACAACGTCGAGATCATTTTCCCCCGCCAGTGTCTCCATGGATGACTGGAACGAACCTGCCGAGGCGGTACCAGCCAAATCGATGGCCAGCACTACCGCCACCCCCAAGGCGATCGCCAGCATCGTCAGCAAAGCCCGCGCCGGCTCGCGAACCAGTGGGCGAACAATCAAGCGGTAAAAGAGAAGTAGTCGTGCCATTCCTAGCGCCGGTTCATTTCCAAGATTTGGCCGTCCCGCAGCCTCACCACAACATCCGCGAAGGTCGCGGCCTCCACGCTGTGTGTGGCCATGATCGTTGCGGTCTTTTGCTGGCGCGTGAGGCGTTGCAGCAACTCAAGAATCACGTTTCCCGTTGAGGTGTCCAGGTTGCCGGTCGGCTCATCCGCCAGCAGGATGGCAGGATTTTGCACTAGGGCTCGTGCAATCGCCACCCGCTGCATCTGCCCGCCGGAGAGCTGATGTGGGTATCGCGCGCCAAGTTCAGCTACGTCCACCCATGAAAGCCTCTCTCGCGCGGTCTCCCGAGCGCTTCTCTTGCCTGCCAGCAACAGCGGCAGCTCGACATTTTCGAATACCGTCAGCGTGTGAATAAGTTGAAAGGACTGAAAAATGAAGCCGACTTTTTCCCGGCGAACGCTCGCCAGCGAATGTTCTCGTAGCGATGTTGTCGCCACGCCATCCACAAGCACGACGCCAGAAGTGGGGAAGTCCATTGCGCCGGCCAGGCTCAGCAATGTCGATTTGCCACAACCGCTGCGTCCCACCAGCGCAACGAACTCACCCCGCGAAACATCCAGCGACAAATTGTTGAGCGCCCGGACCGGCTGCTCGTCCGTGAAATAATCCTTGGTGACGTTCTGGAGGGCGAGAATCGGCATGAGGGGAAATGATGGCCTAAACGATTGTGGCGCAGCAACCACTGCTGCGCCATGAAAAATGCGAAACAATCCAAAATCGCAGCGATGCGTGTGTTAGTGCTTCAGCGAGGCCAGCGCCTTTTCGATTGCCCCCGTGACTTCCGGCGAGTCGGGAGTGACCGCAGGCTCGAAGCGCGTGATGATCTGACCGTCTGGTCCGACCAAGAATTTCGTGAAGTTCCACTTTATGTCACCGCCGGTCTTCGGATTGGAAGACTTCTCCGTCAAATACTGATAGAGCGGTGTTTTATCGTCACCCTTCACGGAAACCTTGGACATCATAGGAAAGGTCACGTTGTATTTCGACTGGCAGAAGGTTTTGATCTCCTGATTCGTTCCCGGCTCCTGGGCGCCAAAATTGTTGGCCGGAATGCCGATGATCACAAAGCCGCGCTCCTTGTACTTCTCATAAATCGCTTCGAGCGCCGTATATTGCGGGGTGAAACCGCAACGGCTGGCCACGTTCACCAGCATCACGATTTTGCCTTTATACGCGGAGAGCGGCGCGGGCTGGCCGTCGATTGTGCTCAGTGTGTAATCGAAAATGCTTTTCTCGCTGCCAATGACTCCCACAGCGCAGAAGAGCAGGCAAAACATCGCCGCAACGAATAGCTTGGTCATTTTCCCTCCGTCATCCTTTTACATGGAATTGGCGCCGGCTGCAAATTGGACACGCCCTCATCCTGCCCATTGAGCCTGCAACCTCACTGTTATAGACTTCGCGCGCGTCAGTTTCCGGAATTCTAGCAAACGCAAGAGAATCGGTTCTCCCGCGCCGTTCACTCAAGGCGCCATCGAGACTCGGCGCGCGCCAAGCGAAAGTGGCAAGCTTCAGAGGAGGTGTAGATGCTGTACGCGTCAGAGGTGGCCGTCGCACACCGCAACCTGGCAACGGTAGACCTCGTCATCATCGGGGTCTATTTCGCCATCGTGTTTGGCATCGGCCTGTACTTTGCGCGGAAGGAACGCACCTCCGAAGATTACTTCCTTGCAGGCCGCGATATCGGATGGTTCTTTATCGGTGCCTCCTTATTCGTTTCGAATATTTCCACCGAACACTTCATAGGTCTCTCAGGCACAGGCGCATCTTCCGGCTTGGCTGTGGGTCATTTCGAGTGGCTGGCCTGCTTGATCTTGCTGATTCTCGGGTGGGTTTTCGTGCCCTTCTACCTGCGCAGCAATGTCTTCACGATGCCTGAATTCTTGGAGCGGCGCTTCAATCGAGCGTCCGCCGTCTATCTCGCGGGAATCTCCATCATCGCCTACATCTTCACCAAGATCTCCGTGCAGCTCTACGCGGCTAGCGTGGTTCTCGAACGTGTCGCTGGCTGGTCGTTGTGGAAGACGGCGGTCGTTCTGGTCATTGCCACTGGGATTTACACTGTCGCCGGCGGCTTGGCCGCCGTCATTTATACCGACACAGTTCAGACTCTCATCCTGATCACCGGTGCTGTTGTCCTGACGGTCATCGGCTTGGGACGCGTCGGCGGCCTCGAACATCTCCGCACCATGGTGCCGCCCGACTACTTCCACATGATCAAACCTGTCTCCGATCCGAACTTTCCATGGACCGGCATCTTTTTCGGCGCGCCCATTCTTGGCATCTGGTATTGGTGTACTGACCAGGTCATCGTGCAGCGCGTGCTCTCCGCGCGCGACGAGGGTCACGCGAAAGCAGGAACGATTTTCGCCGGCTTCCTAAAAATTCTGCCCGTCTTCATGCTCGTTCTGCCCGGCATCATCGCCTTCGCGCTTTTCCCCGATCAGGTCAAAAAGCCGGACTTCGCCTATCCAACTCTCGTCCTCAACCTGCTTCCGGTCGGACTTGTAGGCCTGGTGATGGCCGCATTGCTTGCCGCGGTAATGGGCGCCATGAGTTCGGTATTCAATTCCGCCTCCACCCTCGTGACCCTCGATTTCTACAAAAAAATTCGTCCGCAAGCATCCGAACGGCAACTTGTCAATTTTGGCCGCGTCGCCACGGGCATGATGGTTCTCCTCGGCCTCCTCTGGGTTCCGTTCATCGGGTACATCAGCAGTCAGCTCTACATCTACCTGCAAAGCGTTCAGGCCTATATAAGTCCGCCGATTACGGCGTGCTTTATTCTCGGAATCCTCTGGCCGAGGCTCAACGGTGCGGGCTCCATCACTTCGCTTCTCACCGGGTTTGTACTGGGTGCGACACGCTTCATCCTTGAGCTCGCCGACCGCGCCGGTGGCCGCCACTTCCAATCACCGGCCGTCCGTTGGCTGATCGACATGAACTTCTTGCATTACGCGATTTTTATGTTCGTGGTCTGTTCCGCTGTGCTCATCGCAGTGAGTCTGATGACTCCGGCTCCCGATCGCAAGCGCCTGGCTGGACTGACGTTCGCCACCGTTGACGACAAAATGGAGGCCGTTGCCGTGGGCACGCCGGTGCGCAAACCCGCGCGCGAGACTCCTTTGGAGCGCCGCATCAACATCATCTTCAGTCTCTTGCTCGTGGCCACGGTAATCAGCTTGTGGATTTACTTCCGGTAGGGAGTTGGGCACCAACACAAATTCGATGGGCGCAACTTACATCCAGACTCTGAAGCCGAACGTGACACAGCAAGAGGCGCTGCGCGCATTTTCCGGCGCTGGGCTTTCCACTCTTTACTGGAGGATGCTCTGCGGCCCGTTGCGGCGAATCGCAGACGTCTACGTCCCGTATTGGCTCTATCGCGTGCAGTACCATGTGAGCCGCGCCGCGCACACGACCCTTTTCGCCATAGACGCCGTGAACGGTTCCCTGGACCTCTTCACATTTCCGCGCGTTCCCGACGCGAAGGATCTCGTCAGCATCCACACGAGAAATCGCATCACGCCTTCGCTACAACAGCCTGCCGCAGAGGCGTTACTCCGCCAAAAGGTCCTTCGCGTCATTTTTCAGCAGGGCTTCTTCAAGGTGCGTGATCTGAAACTGGAAATCGCGCTGGAGCCTCTCGAACTTCATGTTCCGTATTGGCTCGGCTTCTACGGCAACACCGTTGCTCGCTGCCGCGCGATGGACGCAGTGCGCCGCCGCATTGAGGGCGCTAAAGCATCCGCGCTGTTCGAATCATGGTTGGCGGCTTAAGGAACGCGCGCTTTTGCGATACAGTGGAGCGCCCTTCCGATACGCAGCGTCATCTCGAAACTACACAGGGAGAAAATTCATGCACGTTCTCGCAAGACGCTCCGCCTCGACTATGCTCGCGTTCGCATTCTGCGCCACGGGCGCCTCTGCTCAGGGCTGGCAGCATCTCGGCGCAGTGCAGCGAGTGGAAAATCTTAAGGATGGGGTCGAGTTGACCGCAGGCCGCGCCAAAGTGCGCATCACGGCCTTTAATGACACGATCGTGCGCGTACGCGTTGCGCCGCAGGGCAATTTCCAGAAGGATTCCTCCTGGGCCGTCATTGCAGCGCCGCAGTCACCGACAGTGAAAGTCGAAGACTCAAAGAACGAACTCAAGGTGACCGCCGGAAACATCACTGTGCTCGTTCAGAAATCACCGCTGCTGATCCGCTTTGCCGATACAACTGGACATGTGCTCCTTGCGGACGAGCCCAGCCTCCCGATGGCCTTTGACGGCCCCCGTGTGCACGTCTGGAAAAAAATGCCCGCCGACGAAAACTATTATGGCCTGGGCGACAAGACCGGTCCTATGAATCGCCGCAACCGCGCCTTCACCATGTGGAACTCGGATGTTTTCGGCTGGGGCGAGTCCACGGATCCCATGTACAAAACCATCACTTTTTTCATGGGCCTGCGCAAAGGCACCGCGTGGGGCGTGTTCTTCGATAACACCTACCGCAGCAGCTTCGATTTCGGCAAGGAATCGCCAGACTATTTTTCGTTCGGCGCCGAGGGCGGCGAGCTCAACTACTATTTTTTCGCCGGTCCTGATCCCAAGAATGTCGTCCAGGAGTACACCTCGCTTGTCGGCCGCTCGCCCCTGCCGCCGCTCTGGAGCCTGGGTTATCAGCAAAGCCGCTACAGCTACTATCCCGAGGCCCGCGTGCGCGAAATTGCCGCCACGCTGCGCCAAAAGAGAATTCCAGCGGATGTCATCTATCTCGACATCGACTACCAGCAGGGCAACGCCCCGTTCACTATCAATCGCGAGTATTTCCCGCACTTCGAACAAATGGTCGCCGACCTGCACGCGCAAGGCTTTCACCTCGTCACCATCACCGACCTGCACATCAAGAAAGATCCCGGCCACGGCTATGCGCCTTACGATTCCGGAGTCAAGAACGACGTTTTCATAAAGAAGCCGGACGGGTCCCTCTTTGTAGGAGTCGTCTGGCCCGGCGAAAGCGTCTTCCCCGATTTCACGCTAACGCGAGTGCGCGACTGGTGGGGCACCCTCTACAAAGATTTCGTCGGCATGGGCGTCGCCGGTTTTTGGAACGACATGAACGAGCCCGCCCTCTTCGAGCGCGCCGACAAAACCATGCCGCTCGACAGCGTCCACCGCCTCGATGACGGCACCTCTCTCGATCACCGCGCCATCCACAACGTGTATGGAATGGAAAATGTTCGCGCTACCTACGAAGGCTTGCGCAAGCTACAAGCAGACGAGCGTCCGTTCGTGCTAACCCGTGCCGCCTACTCCGGCACGCAGCGATACGCCGCCACCTGGACCGGAGACAACAGTAGCACCTGGAACCATCTCAATATGAGCACGCCCATGCTGCTCAGCCTGGGGCTTTGCGGCTACACCATATCCGGCGACGACATCGGGGGCTTTGCCGGATCGCCGCCTGCCGACCTCCTCACCCGTTGGTTCGAGGTGGGCGCGCTAAATCCCATTTACCGCGATCACACCGCAAAGGGCACGACCGACCAGGAGCCTTGGGTCCACGGCCCGCAACACGAAGCCATTCGCCGCCGCTACGTCGAGCTGCGCTACAAACTTCTTCCCTACATTTATACCGCGATCGAAGAGACCACGCGCACGGGCCTTCCCGCCATGCGCCCGGTCTTTCTCGACTATCCGCAAGCCGAAGATTTCTACGGCAACAACCGCGACTTTCTCTTTGGCAGCGACCTTTTCGTCGCTCCAGTCACCACCGAGATGGTCGATGCCGAAGAAGTGCAACTCCCGCCGGGCGACTGGTACGACTATTGGACCTCACAGAAGCTCAACAGCACGAACAAAATCACGCTGCATCCGGCGCTCGACGAAATGCCTCTTTACGTTCGTGCCGGCGCCATTATCCCCACTCAGCCTGTCGTGCAGAATACCGGCGAGAAGCCCAGCGGGCCCATTCAATTGCGCGTTTATGCTGGAGATAACTGCCGTGGCTCGCTCTATGAAGACGATGGCCACAGCTTCGCATACCAAAGGGGTGACCTTTTGCGTGTGAACTATTCCTGCCAAGCTTCGCCCGCCTCGATCACTGTTACCTCCACGACCGAGAAGGGTTCCTTTCAACCCTGGTGGAAGAGCGCCGAAGTCACGGTTCTAGGAACAAGCGCTCAGCCTAAAGACGTGCGCATCGCTGATCGCGTTATTCACGAATGGCGCTACGACGCCGCTGCGCACTCGATAGTTTTCACTGTGCCTGATGCTTACAAGAACTGGACAGTGCAACTGACGTTTTGAGCTCTAATCCAAAGAAAAGATAGAAACCGACTCGGCGGGAGCGCGAACGTGGACTTCCTTGCCAGCCAACTCCGCAGTCGCTTCCCCGAACAGGCGCAATACCCTCGCCGCGTTTTGCGCGGGAGTATCCGCCAACGTGAACCGGAATTCGCGCGACTGAGGCGAATTCTGGAAGATCACCAGCACCCGCTCGTCTTCAGACTCGCGCAGGAACACATAGGAGGTCTGATCCGAAAAGAGATGCCACAAACGCCCGCTTGTGAGCGCCGCGTGCTCGCGGCGTAACTGCAACAGCTCCCGCACGTAGGCGAATAGCTCCTGCTGCTCGCGCGTCCGGCCCTCTTCGG
>Ga0137415_10000042_pt1 | contig 94853 bp, 78 predicted proteins | sample CZODoug3_1_1_16f_FD_183082 | JGI IMG/M metagenome (GOLD analysis project Ga0137415, IMG submission 183082) | Vadose zone soil fungal communities from Angelo Coast Range Reserve, California, USA - CZODoug3_1_1_16fungal (Hybrid Assembly) | ecosystem: Environmental > Terrestrial > Soil > Vadose... | reverse complement strand
GTGGCATAAGGAGCGTTGGGGTCGGAGAAAAAGTCCAACAGTTCCGCGCGAAGATCGGGTGTCATGTCGGCAAAATTTTGCTCGGCAAGCTTGCCGAGCAGCTCGGCATGCGCATCATCATTCATGCGATATTTGCCCGGAGGAGTGAATTCGCCCACATCGAAATTGTCGTTCGGCAGCTTCAAGCGCCCCTCACCCTCTTCTTTCAAGAGGCCCCGATAGCGGTCCATGGTGGCGTTGAAGCTGGCCTCGAACATTCGCTCGGTTTCCGGAGTCGGAGTCCTGAGCTGTAACACTCGCAGCGGCCCGAATTTTGGCAACAGACGATAGACAAACGCGAGGAAGTGGTCCCAGAAAGTCGGCGGCTGATATTGCTTTCCCCAACTGCGTTCGTAGCTGGAGCGTGAGAGGTTATAGAGAAACTTCCTGCGAGTTATGCCGGGCACGTCGCTTTTGATCTCTTTTTTCTTGAGAGACCAAGCCACGCGTGTCGCTCTGGGAATGAGCTTGCTGACATCCCGCCGGTAGGAGCCGATCACCTTCTCTTCGTTATCGAGCACCTTTCTCAAATCCAAACCATAGGTCTCACGGAAAGCCTGCTCGAGCAGCGGGGCGGCGACCTGAAAGCCGATGAAGTCGTGATAGCTATCCGGGGCATAGCGTTCCTTTGCGACTTCAAGAACATCGAAGCCAAATTCGGTCTTCACGTGCGCGAGCGGGTCATCTTCATAGGTCACGGAGTCGCCGTGTTTTTTCCTCAGCTTGGGATACAGAATGGGCACGGCGCGGTTCGTGCCGATGCGATGCCCATTATTGTCCGCGGCATAGTGCGCCAAGGCCCCGAGGGCGAAAGCGTATTCGTTCAAATCCTTGGAATCGCGGATCAAGATGAGGACGAAATCGCCGCTGCGGACATAGTGCGCGAGGTCGCTGAAGAACATGCTGCCGTGCGGGTAGTAACCCATGTCTTGGATGATCGCGCCGCCGTACGCATAACCATGCGCCTCGCGCAATTCTTCCGGTGTAACGTCCGGAAAACGCTTCAGCAGCAGCGGCTTAATGTTGGTGTCCCACGCCGAATCAATGATGGCTTCATGCGAGAGCACCGAATATGCCGCAACCTTTGCTGGGCAGGAAATAATGAACGCAAGAATCGCCAGCAGCGCACCGAGTTTTGAGAACAATTCCGCCCCTCCGATAATTCCTCGCAAAACGCCCGTCGAGTCTAACAGTGGGCAAAGTTGCATGATCGATGGCGGCGCGAGGAGCCACTAACCAAATTTGATGTTGCGGACTGTTCAAAGGGACGCACTGGCAGAAAGCAGGTGGTTGTTGGGGTCATTCGAATCGCAGCAGGGTGTGGGAACCTGCTCTTCGCTCAGTACTTGCGCAAGACGCCGATGACGCGGCCTTGTATCTTCACTTCGTTGGCCGGAACGATGATGGGCGCCATTTCCGAATTGGCGGGCTGCAGCCGAATTTTTCCCGGCCCTTCGCGATAAAATCTCTTTAGCGTTGCTTCTTCTCCATTGATCAATGCCACAACGATCTCGCCGGAGTTCGCCACCTGTGTTTGCTCGCAAACGACGAAGTCTCCATCCATGATGTGATCCTCAATCATAGATGTGCCTTTTACCTGCAGGGCAAACGAAGTGCCGCCGCGCGCAAAATCCCCGAGGGAGAGCGTCTCGCGCTCTTCGACGGCTTCGAGCGGACGCCCCGCGGCGATACGCCCGACCAGCGGCAATTCCTGCACTTTGCGCTCGATCACCTGGTCCTTCACGGATTTCGGCAACTGCAAAATTTCGATGGAGCGGCTTTGGTTGTAACCGCGGCGAATAAAACCTTTCTTCTCGAGCGTGGTGATGTGCTTGTGGACGGTGGCCAGCGAGGTCAGCTTCATGCCCTTGCCGATTTCCTCGAAGCTCGGCGCGTAGCCATGTTTGGTCTCAAAGGTGACCAGGTAATCGAGCACTTCCTTCTGTCGCTTGGTTAGGGCCATGGGTGCAACCTCCGATTCCGGCGCCGCATACTTTTCCGCGGTTGCCTCCACCTTAGGCGAAAAGAAAGCGAAGTGTCAAGCACTTCCTTACGCGGGCATGCGGGATTTGACAAGTTTCCGAGCGACTCCGCGCGTCTCAAAGCAAAGAAGACACCGCATGAGGCTCAGCGCGGGAAAAAAGTAAATTCGTCGCGCGCATGCAACCTCGTACGCTCCGCACACGTCTTTCCAGTTAGAGCACATTGCCCGCGCGGCGGACTCTCTCCCCGCCGCGGGCGAGCCGGTATGGTATCCTTGCCATGCCGGCTCGCGGCGGGCGGAAGCACCATCCATCCTGTTTCTGCTACCGTGTCATCCAATCACTTAGCTGAGCCGCGCTCCTCGCGGGGGAAAATCGCAGGGGAGCTGTCCAAACGGGGTCAGGCAGCCAATGTCGACACTTATTGAATCGCCGCTGAGCAAGCATCGGCGGGAAAAGATCGATCAGGCAGTCATCCGCTTCGCCGGGGACTCCGGCGACGGCATGCAGATCACCGGCAGCCAGTTCACCAATACCGTGGCGCTCTATGGCAACGATATCGCCACGTTTCCGGACTTTCCCGCGGAGATTCGCGCCCCTGCCGGCACTTTGCCGGGGGTAAGCGGCTACCAGCTTCATTTCTCTTCCAGGGACGTCTACACCCCGGGGGATGCTGTCGACGTGCTCATTGCCATGAATCCCGCGGCGCTGAAGGTGAACGTTGCCGACTTAAAAGCCAACGGCATTCTCATCGTCAATTCCGACAGCTTCAAGGAAACCGACCTGCGCAAGGCGCAGATGACCTCCAACCCGCTCGAGGATCACTCGCTGGACAAGTTCCGGCTCTTTTCCGTCGAACTGGAACGCCTGACGCGCACGGCCCTGGAGCACCTCGGCCTGGATGCCAAGTCGATGGACCGCTGCAAGAACTTCTTCGCGCTTGGCATGTGCTACTGGCTTTACAACCGTTCGATGGATTCGACGGTCCGATGGATTGAAGAAAAGTTCAAGCACAAACCGCTGCTGGTGGAAGCCAACAAGCTGGCCATGAAGGCTGGGTACTCGTACTGCGAAGCCACGGAAGCGTTTCAGATCAGCTACGAGATCCCACCGGCGCAACTGGCGCCCGGCGTTTACCGGAATTTGAGCGGCAACCAGGCGCTTGCGCTCGGCTTCATCACCGCTGCGCAAAAATCGGGGCTGCGGCTATTCCTAGGAAGCTACCCGATTACGCCCGCATCCGACATTCTGCACGAGTTGTCGCAATATAAAGACTTCGGCGTGATGACTTTCCAGGCGGAAGACGAAATCGCCGCGATTACTTCTGCGATCGGCGCGGCTTACGCCGGCGCGCTGGCCATTACCGCAACCTCCGGCCCCGGGATGGCGCTGAAAACCGAGGCCATGGGCCTTGCCGTGGCTGTGGAAATCCCGTTGGTTGTCTGCGACATTCAGCGCGGCGGACCTTCGACCGGGCTTCCTACCAAAACGGAGCAAGCCGATTTGCTGCAAGCGCTGTTCGGGCGCAACTCCGAAGCGCCGATTCCGATTGTCGCCGCCGCAACGCCCAGCGATTGCTTCTGGGCCGCAATGGAGGCCAGCCGCATCGCCATCAAGTACATGGTGCCGGTAATCCTTCTCTCCGACGGATATTTGGCAAACGGCGCCGAGCCGTGGCGCATTCCGGATGCTGATGACATTCCGGAGATCCCAGTGCATTTTGCAACCGAGCCCAACTCCCCGACAGGTTATCTGCCCTACAAGCGCGACCCGCAGACCTTGGCGCGGCCGTGGGCGGTTCCCGGAACGCCTGGGCTGGAACACCGCATCGGCGGCCTTGAGAAGCAGGACGTCAGCGGCAATATCAACTATGAGCCGCTGAATCACGAAAAAATGGTGCGCATCCGCGCGGCAAAGGTCGCGGCCATCGCGCAAGACATTCCGGACATCGAGCCGGTGGGCGACACGGCGGGGGATTTGCTGATTATTGCGTGGGGCTCCACGCATGGCGCGATTACCGCGGCGGTGAACGCGCAGCGTGCGGAAGGCCGCCGGATTGGGCACGTACATCTGCGGCATTTAAATCCGCTGCCTTCCAACTTGGGCGAGGTTATCACGCGATTCAAGAAAGTGCTGGTGCCGGAGTTGAACATGGGCCAGTTGCTTTGGGTGCTGCGCGCCAAGTATCTGGTGGACGCCGAGGGCTTGAACAAAATTCAAGGCCGCCCGTTCAAGCAAAGTGAAGTGGAGCAAAAAATCGAGGAAATGCTGGATACGTAGGAAATCGTATCTAAACATGAACGGAATCTGGAGCAACACGAAATGTCGACCGCAACGCTACCACCGCCGCTGACCAAAAAAGATTTTCAGACCGACCAGGAGGTCCGCTGGTGTCCAGGCTGCGGCGATTATGCCATTCTCTCCGCGGTGCAGTCCGTGTTCCCGGAACTGGGCATCAAGCGCGAGAATTTTGTGGTGGTTTCCGGCATCGGTTGCTCGAGCCGTTTTCCGTATTACATGAACACCTTCGGCTTCCACACCATCCACGGCCGCGCGCCGGCGGTCGCGACAGGAATCAAAGCAATTCGGCCGGACCTGGAAGTCTGGGTGGTTACCGGTGACGGCGATGCTCTTTCCATCGGCGGCAATCACACGATTCATATGTTGCGACGCAATGTGGGCTTGAAAGTCCTGCTCTTCAACAATCGTATTTACGGGCTTACGAAGGGTCAATATTCGCCCACCTCGGAAGTCAACAAAAAAACAAAGTCGACGCCATTTGGCTCCGTGGACCGCCCATTCAATCCGGTGTCCCTAGCCATCGGCGCGGAAGCCACTTTTGTGGCGCGCTCGGTGGATGTTTTCCAATCGCACTTGAAAGACACGCTGAAGCATGCCGCGGCGCACAAGGGCTCTGCGTTTGTCGAAATCCTGCAGAACTGCAACATCTTTAATGACGGAGCATGGTTCTCGATTACCGAGCGCGACGCGCGCAGCGAGAATGTGCTGCAGCTCGAGCACGGCAAGCCGCTGGTCTTCGGCAAAAATCGCGACAAAGGCATACGCCGCAAACCCGACGGCGACATCGAAGTCGTGCCGCTCGGCAACGGCATCTCAGAATCGGATCTAATTGTTCATGACGCGCATCATCCGCGTCCGTCGTATGCCTTTTTGCTCTCGCACATGGAGCATCGCCCCGGCTTCCCCACGCCAATCGGCGTGCTTCGCGCGTGGGACGATCTGCCTCGCTACGAAGACGTCATGAACCAGCAGATAAAGGACGTCATCGCCAAGCGTGGTCCAGGCGACCTGAACAAACTCTTGCACGCGGGCGACACCTGGGAAGTGCGCTAGCTCCGCCCGCAACCCCGAGAATCTCAAACTTCGTCCAATAACCCGCCCTTCATTGGTACTCTTTTGGGCCTACGGGTTTCCGGTGTATACTCCAGCCACTTAGCAAGCCTCGAGTCTCTAAATGGCGGATTCTCCTCTCGGCGAGCGTCCAATTCCGGCTCCTCCCACTGACGAGCCCCGGCTCGAATCATGGGGAGAAATTGCCGCGTACCTGCGCCGCGAAATACGAACCGTGCAGCGCTGGGAAAGGTACCAAGGATTACCGGTACGCCGCCTGCAAATCGGGAAGCTCGGCTCCGTTTACGCCTACCGCTCGGAATTGGACAAGTGGTACCGCGAACGACAACCGCACGCCGAAAATGGAGAAGAAGACGCCGGGAAGGCTCCGGATGCCGAGATTGCAGCTCAAATTACAGTCTCTGCGGATGGCGAGAAGGAAGAATCAAAGAACGAAACCTCTAGCAGCGAACTCCCGCCTCCACGCCCGCGCATTACCCGTTTGCACATCACCATTACCCTTCTAACCTTGCTTGCTCTCGCGGTTGTAACCCCGGGGGTCTACTTCCTGCGTAGCGGGCATTCTCCCGTGCGCTCAGCGAGCGGGAAGATTCGCTTGGTCGTCCTACCATTTGCGAATCTGAGCGGTGACGCTCAACAAGACTATTTCAGTGCCGGCTTGACCGACGAAATGATTACGCAACTCGGCCGCCTGGACCCGCAGCGCCTCGGTGTCATTGCGGCGGACTCTTCGAAGCCCTTTGCCAGTAAACCGATCACAGAGATCGGCCGCACCCTCGACGTGCAGTATGCGCTCGAAGGCAGCGTCCGCCGCGGCGGTAATGAAGTCCGCATTAATGTGCAGCTTATTCAAGTGAGCGACCAGACGCACATCTGGGCCAACTCGTATACCGGGGATCTCCGCGACATCCTTCATGTTCAGGACGAAGTTGCTGCCGCGGTCGCGAGCCAGATTCGTGTGGCGCTTCCCGTGGGTGCTCTCGGCGTAAATGGGGCAAAGGGAACAGCGCGCGCCGTCAACCCCGAAGCCTACGAAGCTTATCTCCGCGGCCGCCTCTACTGGACCAATCGCGGGGACCTCCATAAGGGCATCGAGGCCTATCAGCAAGCCATCGACAAAGACTCTAATTTCGCGCTCGCCTATGCAGGTCTCGCCAGAACCTACGCCCTGCTCGGCCAAGTGCCTTATGACGATATGTCTCCGGTCGACGCCAAACCCAAGGCCCGCGAGGCGGCGGAGCGCGCCCTACAGCTCGATCCCCAGTTGGGGGAGGCTTACTCTGTCTTGGCCAACGTCTCCTTCAGTTACGACTGGGATTTTGAAGCGGCCGAGCGCGAGTTCCAGCGCGCCTTCGCCCTCAACCCTAACGACGCCACCGCGCACCTGTGGTACAGCCACTACAACATGATGCGCAACCACATTCCGGTAGCGCTACAAGAAAACTCGCGCACGCTCGATCTCGACCCCGTTTCGCCGCTGTTCAACACCGTTCGCGCGGAGATCTACTACAACTCGCGTCAGTACGATTTAGCCATCGACCAGGCAAGTCACACCATCGAGCAGTACCCGACTTATTGGCTGACCTATATTTGGCTGGGCTCCGCCTATCGCGAAAAGAAAATGTATGCGGAGGCGCTGCAGCAGTTTTCCGAGGCGCGCAAACTATCCAGCGATCATCCCGCTATAATGGCCTTGTACGGTCACACGCTTGCGCTGGCTGGCGATCGCGCTGGTGCACGCAGGACCCTTGCGGATCTTCACCTTCTTGCGCAATCGCGCTACGTCTCCTCACTTTACTTTGCAGCGGTGTATACCGGACTGGGCGAAAGAAGTACCGCGTTGGAATGGCTAGACAAAGCCTACAAGGAACGAAACGACCGCTTGCTCTACCTCAATGTGGATCCCATGGCCGACCCGCTCCGCTCCGAGCCTCGCTTTCGCGACATGATGAAACGCCTTCATCTGCCCTGACAAGCACATCCTTCGCCCCTCGTTCGCGCACTGACCGCAAAACTGTCTATTCCTGGACACACATTTTGGCCCTGCGCGCATGATTGCGCTCCCGCCCTGCGACAAACAACGACATTAAGCGCCTCTCCGCAGGAATCGTTCCTTGTCGCTTGAAGGACGCCCTCGTCGCCGGTTACCGTCCGCTTACCAAGGAGAAACGCACATGTTTTGGTTTTCTGCGGCCCTATCTGCGGCGGGAATGTTAGAATCCGTAGTCTGTTCGTGCCTCGTTGCGGAAGTGGCCGGCTACTGGCTGCATCGGCTGCTCCATACTGACAGGCTGCCTTTTCTGAGCCGCCGTCACATGGTTCACCATCTGCTCCTGTACGGACCGCTGCAGCCGATGCACGCTGCACATTACAAGGACGCTACCCGCGGGCGGTTTTCACTCGGTAACGTCGGTTTCGAGTGGCTCGCTCCGTCGGCTGTACTTTTAATCTCTTGTTGGGGAGTGATGTTCCTGCTTCACGTACGGCCCGTTTACCAATTCGTCGTGCTAGGCAACCTTGTGACTTGGCCGTTTTTCACTTTCAGCTTTCTCCACGACGCCATGCACGTCCGCGAATTCTGGATGGCTCGCATGCCCCTGATCAACCGCTGGTTTCGACGCGCCAGGCGCCTTCACGACATTCATCATCACAGCGTTAATGGCGCCGGCCACATGGATGCCAATTTTGGCATCGGTTTTTTTCTTTTCGACCGCATTTTCCGCACCCTGGCCACGCGCCACAGGCCGCTCAACCGGAGAGGCTTGGCAATCGCCTTGCAACGTTATAGATTAGCAATGCCTTTAGATTCTTTGGATGGCGAAATTACAGAGAAACGAGAGGCGGCGTTTCAATGACGGACGCGACAGTCAAGGAAACCGCCCGCCCGGGCAGCTCTGCACCGGATTCCCGGCGGCGCGCCGTAAAACCAGCGCGCGCGGACGCCGGCAAAACGCCTGCCGAGAAAATCCGCGTCTTCGTGACGGCAGAAAACCGCCTCCTGCGTGAAACTTTGGCCCGCGTTCTTTCCAAGGGCGGCGGCATCGAAGTCATTGCAACAAACTCCGCCGCTCCATTTCACACGGATGCGTTGCTAGAGACCTGTCCGGACATCCTTCTCCTTAACTCCCGCGGAAACCTCGAGGAGGACTTGTCGGCCATACAGCAGGTCCGCGCCGCGGCGCCTGCCGTCCGCATCCTCCTGATTGGCATGACCAAGGACGAGCGCGAATTCCTACAGTGTGTGCGCGCAGGCATCAGCGGCTACTTGTTGCGCGATGCTTCCTCTGGAGAGGTTCTCCAAGGTGTGCAGGCCGTGTACGCCGGAGAAGCCGTGTGCCCCGGCGCGCTTTGTGCCGTTCTGTTCCGTTATTTTGAATCCGATGCCGCTAGCCTTCCATGCGCCAGCGGCCGCCGACGCTTGGGTCTCAGCCGGAGGGAGCTGCAACTTATCCCTTTGATCGCGCAAGGGCTCACCAACAAAGAAATCGCGAATCATTTCTCGCTTTCCGAACAGACCATCAAGAATCACCTCTATCGCATGAAGCACAAGATCGGCGCCGAAGATCGATTCGAAATGGTGCAGCTCTATCGCACGCAAGGCTTCCTCGTCTAGTTTTGCCCATCCAGGCTTCGCAAGTTGCGTGTATGATTTCTTCTAACCCCTGTGACCACCTGGGAGCCGCAAACTTACCTTCGCTATGCCGACATCCGCTTCCGGGCCGGCCTCGACCTCATCGCCCGCGTCCCCAAATCCGAATATCCGACGATCTACGACCTCGGTTGCGGAACCGGGCACTTGACCCGCATCCTTGCCGACAGGTTTCCCAAGTCCAAAATCATCGGAATCGATTCCTCTCCCGAAATGCTCGCCGAAGCTCGCCGCGAATTCCCTACTCTTGCCTGGCAGCAAGCCGACATTAGCTCGTGGCACCCGCTGACTTCTCCTGACCTCATCTACACCAACGCCGCGTTGCAATGGGTTCCTGACCATGAAACATTACTGCCCTCGCTGCTGAACAAGCTGCGGCCCGGCGGCGTTCTGGCCATGCAAGTTCCTCGGCACTTCGAGTCGCCTTCGCACCTCGGCCTGAAGGAACTCGTGATGCAAAGCGAGTGGCGCGCCAAGCTCGAGCCTCTGCTACTCGCGCCCATTCCTCCTCCGGAAACGTATTGGCGCTGGCTCTCGCCGCATGCTCGCAATCTCGACGTGTGGGAAACCATCTATCTGCAGGTGTTGGACGGCGAAGATCCTGTCGTCAACTTCATGCGCGGCACCGCGCTTCGCCCTTTTCTGTCCGTTCTGTCGAAACGTGAAGCCGGCAAGTTTATCGACGCTTTCGCCGAGCGCATGACTGCCGCTTACCCCGCTCAGCCCAATGGCCAGACGCTTTTCCCGTTCCGCCGCCTCTTTCTTGTCGCACAGCGCTAGTCAGACGCAAAATTTTCATGGTCCTAGTACGTCGGCGACAATCTTTTGGGCTCCATATATGTCTCATTTGGTTTCGCTTACAGAAAGACGGTAGCCCAGCAACTTTGGAACTGATCGTGCCATCTACCTTGCACCAGCCGGAAGTGATCTGGAGGAAATAAAAATGCGCTTCCGCGCTATCCTGACTCTGGTTACGCTGTTCATTCTTACCGTATTTGTGGCATGCTTAAGTGTCGCGATTTCGTCCGACGCGCTAGCCTCCCAGCCGCATAGCCGCCTGTTCAAGGAAGCCACCGAGCGCGGCTCCGTTTCCGGCAAAATCTCAGCCATCGGAGACGCTTCCTTTTCGGTGGACGTGAAAAAGAGCCAGGACCTGGTCACCCTTCAGTTCCTGATCGACGACACGACCAAAGTCGAGGGACATCTGGAAGTTGACTCCCTGGCCACCGTCGACTATCGAACCGACGACGGGAACAACATCGCTACTCACGTAGTCGTGCAGCCGTCGAACTCATCGCGATAAACGGGCGCGCTGTTTTTCGCCGCACGGATTCGTATCGCCCTCACGAATCCGAAACGAAGTCTTCGCTCTTGCCCAAGGGGAAGCGTTCATGCGCACGACCCTCAAACTCGTCTCGCCTCTTATTGTCAGCGTCGTTGTTGTGTCCCTGCTATTCGCGGCCTACCAGGCCCGCACGGAGCGGCGCATCTTGCGCAACGATCTTTCTCGCCGGGCGGAGATTCTCGGGGAAAGCCTGCAGGAAAGCGTCGAGCCACAGTTTGACCGGCCTTTGCCGGACAAGAGTCTGCAACGCCTGGTGGATCGTTTCGGCCAGCGCGAACACCTGAAAGGCGTTGCCGTTTACAATGCCAATGGCGTGGCCCTTGCCGTAACCTCCGGCCTTGCTTCTCTCTTCCAACTCCGGCCTGCCGCTGCCGCCTATGCTGCCGAGCGCAACGTCGGCTACGCCGAGTTCCAGCGCGTCAACGACACGCCAATCCATGTCTATGCCCTGCCTCTTCACCGCAATGGCCAACTGGTTGGCACGCTGGCGTTGGTGCATGACACCACGTACATCGACCGTCAGGTTGATCACACGTTGCGCGATTCCGTCGTCAACGCTCTGGTGCAAACGCTCCTCATCACCATTCTCGCGCTGATTCTCGTTCGCTGGGCGCTGACCGGCCCGCTTACACGTACAGCCAAATGGCTGCGCACCCTGCGCACCGGGCAATCGCACGCGGCTCCTTCGCTTCCGGAGGGCGAACTTTTCGATCAGCTCCATCATGAGGTCACGCATCTCGCGCGCGACCTCAGCGCCGCTCGCGCCACCGCCGAGGAAGAAGCGCGCCTCCGCAACACCAACGCTTCGTTATGGACGGCCGAACGCCTGCGCGTCAGCTTGAGCAACAAATTGCAAAACAAGCCGCTCTTTGTAATCGCCAATCGCGAGCCGTATATGCATGTCCACAGCAACGGCAACAATGGAAATATTCAGGTTATCGTTCCCGCTAGTGGCCTGGTTACCGCTCTCGAACCCGTGCTCCTCGCCACCGAGGGCACCTGGATCGCCCACGGCTCCGGCAGCGCCGACCGCGAAACGGTCGACGCCAAGGATCATCTTCGCGTTCCGCCCGACCATCCGAGTTACACGCTCCGTCGTGTCTGGCTTAGCGCAGAAGAAGAGAAGGGCTACTACGAAGGCTTCGCCAACGAAGGTATTTGGCCGCTCTGCCACATCGCGCACACTCGCCCGGTCTTCCGTCCCGAGGATTGGATCGCTTATCAGGAAGTCAATCGCCGCTTCGCCGATGCGGCTATCGAGGAGATGGAATCCACGGAGTCACCCATTGTCCTGGTGCAGGATTATCATTTCGCTTTGCTTCCCCGCATGATCAAGGAGGCGCGCCCGGACGCCCGCGTAGCCATCTTCTGGCACATTCCCTGGCCCAATCCCGAGGTCTTCGGCATTTGCCCCTGGCAGCGTGAACTGATCGACGGGCTGCTCGGCGCCGACCTCGTGGGATTTCACATCCAGTCTCATTGCAATAATTTTCTCTCGACGGTTGATCGCGCCGTGGAGGCGCTCACCGAATGGGATCGCTTCTCGGTGAACCGCCAAGGACACGTCACCCGCGTGCGGCCTTATCCCATCAGCGTGGCGCTTCAGGAAAACGCCAATTCCGCGCAGCCCACGCGCACGATGACCGAAGAAAGCGCCGCGCTATGCAACGAGCTCGGCATTAGCGGCACGTTCCTCGGCGTTGGCGTCGATCGCATCGACTACACCAAGGGTATTCTTGAACGCTTCCGCGGCATTGAACTCTTCTTCGAGCTTTACCCGTCGTACCAGCGCCGCTTCACCTTTATCCAGATAGGCGCGCCGAGCCGCACCAATATCGGCCGCTATCAGACTTTGCTCGACGAAGTGTCCGCCGAAGCGGAGCGCATCAACGCGCGCTTCCAGGCCGGTCGCTGGAAGCCCATCGTCTTTCTCAAACGCCATCATTCGCACCAGGAAATCGCCCGTTTCTATCGCGCCGCTTCGCTGTGTCTGGTCACTTCCCTGCACGACGGAATGAATCTCGTCGCCAAGGAGTTTGTCGCTTCTCGCGAGGATAATAGCGGCGTCCTGATCCTTAGCACCTTCGCGGGTGCGGCCCTCGAGCTCACGGACGCGCTGCTCGTCAATCCTTACGATGTCCAGCAACTAGCCGGCTCCATCCATCGCGCTCTGAATATGCCCGCCGACGAGCAAACCACGCGCATGCAACACATGAGCACTTCCGTTCGCGAACACAATGTCTACCGCTGGGCTGCCAACTTGCTATCCGACCTTACGGACATCCGCATCGACACACCCGACCGCGTCGAATCCAACGAAGCCTCGCCCGCTGAAGTTGTGATTGGAAAACAGGAGCGCGCTCGAGGGGCTTAAGACGCGCGATAGGTTGCTTCGCCCAGGGAAGCTGCTCCGCTATCTCCGTCCGGCCGCGGCCGCCACCGCACCAGGGAAAAACGTCTTCCCGCTCAGGACCTTCCTCACCGCTTCGACCAGATCCTGACTGGCTCGCGATTTCGCCACGTATCCATGCGCCCCCGCGTCGATAATCTCGCGAATCACTTCGTCAGAATCGTGCACCGTAAAGAACAGAATCTTGGCCGCTTCCCGTTCTTGCCGGATCTGCATCGCCGCCTCAATCCCGCTGAGCCCCGGCAGGTTCACGTCCATGATCACCAAATCCGGCTCCAACTCCGCGCTTTTGCGCACGACTTCTCTGCCTTCTACGGCCTCCCCGCACACTGCCCACTCGTCGTGGCTTTCTATCAATCCCCTCAGCCCCCGCCGCATCAACTCGTGGTCGTCCGCAATCAAAATGCGTTGCCGGGCGTCTTGCGCGGAACGAAGCGCGAAACTCAAGGATGATCGGCTTTCACCATCTTCAAACTCTTCTCCCGCTTTCTTGATCGGCAGTGTTGCTGCCACTCGCGTCCCATTGGTTCCAAAATCAACGCTCAAGCTTCCGCCCAGTTGGTGCAGGCGCTCGCGCATTCCGGGAATGCCCACACCCAACGGAGCCGGCCCATCCAACTTTGCCCGCGCCGCTCCCGTTTTAATGCCATGCCCATAATCGATAATCTCTAGCTGCACTTCCCCGGAATCTTGCGAGATCTTGATCTTGGCCGCCGAACTCCCCGAATACCGGTGCACGTTGGTCAGGCTTTCCTGCACAACGCGAAACAGCGTTGTCTCCGCGTCGATGGAGAGGCGTGGAACGTCGGCGTCGATAGCCACTTCCAGCTTAATGCCGCTTCGTTTCTGAAAACCCTCCGCGTACCAGTGCACTGCCGACGCCAGCCCGCACTCATCCAGCAGCGGCGGGTGCAAGATGTAGGACAGCGTCCGGATTTCCTCGCCAATCTGACCCACAGTGTCCCGGCTTTCCTTGATCGATTCCTGAGTTTCCGGCTTGCTCTGCTCCGTTAGCCTGGCCAGGCGGTCCAACGACATCGAAAGCACCGCGACCTTCTGGCCGGTAACATCGTGCAAATCCCGCGCGATTCGCCGGCGCTCTTCGTCCTGCAGTTGCAAGAGCCGCGCGGACAATTGGCGCAGCGATGTCTCTGTTACGCGCAAAGCTTCGTTGGCGTCGACGATCTCGGTGAGCTCCGTCGCTACTGCGCAGATGGCTTCGAGCCCCAGTTCGCGGTTCGGGCTCAGCGTTAAGCGAATCGTTCGCGGCTTCCCACTTCTCCTCAGCAGCCGGATCTCGCCGCGCGTGCTGGCCAGCTTGGCGCCCAGAATCAGCGTCTTCAAAAATTCGGCGTCGTTCCCGGACACGAAATTGTACAGCGGCGTTCCGATGAATTTCTCCAGCGGCACTCCGAAAAAAGCCGCGAAGCTCTTGTTCGAATACAGCACCGTGCCGTCATCGGAGAGCGTCGCCGCGCCCTCTTCGATCGTCTCCACCAGCAGCCGGTACGGATGCTCGGCTCCCTGCAGCGTAAACACCTGGTCCCCATGGCTGCTGGACACCAACACCGCGTCCACCTCTCCCATGTGGATCGCACGCAACGTCTCTTCGAGTTCCGCCACCCGGGCCTTCAGGTCTTCCACCAAATTCGGCTGCCTGGTCTCTTTTTTTTGCTTCTTCACGCTCCCACCCCTAAGCGACCTTCAAATCCAGCCCCAACACCACTCTCTCTTGATTTGAAAAATCTCCGACCAGCCGGCGCAACGGCAATGGCAGCCTCTTGATCAGCGTCGGCGCCGCGATGATTTGATTCTCCGAAGCCAGAGCCGGCTGCTGATAGATATCGACCACTTCCAGCTCGTACCGGCCCTTCAGGTATCTTTCACAAAGGCGCCTCAGATTTTCTATCGACTTCACAGACCTGGGTGTCTGGCCGGTCACAAACAACCGCAAAAGATATTTCTGCTTCACGACTTTGTCGCCATTGCTTCCCGCTTTGTCTCCGTTTGAGTTCACTTTGCTTCTGCCTCCCGCAGGTTCAGTCCAACCAGCACCCTATTCCGGTCCGACAAATCACCGATGATTTTGCGTATTGGCTCCGGCAGTTTTCGCACCAGCGTTGGAATTGCCAGGATCTGGTCGTTCTGCGCCAGTTGCGGCGTCTTCACCAGATCGATCACGTGCAGCTCGTACTGCCCTTCCAGATGCTCCGCGCAAATCTTCTTTAGGTTCGCCAATGCCGCCAGCGACTTGGGCGTCTGCCCCGCTACGTATAACCGCAGCTCCACAAGTCGCCCATGTCCATTCCTATTCGCCTTTTTCGACGCTGCGCTCGCCCTAGCTCTCATGCTCCTCCCCCATTCTTCCGTTTGCACCCGCCGACCTTCCTTGCTGCGCGCCCGCTCGAAGACTCACCATCTCCACCATGTCTCGCGACAACTCGCGCTCCCTCTGCTGCCCCTGCTCCGACACCAGCGCCACACGCGCCTCTTCCTGCGCAAACTCCGATCGCATCGCCGCAATCTGCACGTCCAATGCCTTCCGCTTGCCTTCCAGGACGCGTCGCTGCTCTTCCTTAGTTTGTTGTTGGAGCATGCTCTCCGCCCTCTCTCGCGCCTCCTGCGACAACCTCGCCGAACCCGTCAGCAGGGTTCCACTCCCCACGTACACCGGCAACAGCCGTATCCCGTCCTTCGACATCACAAATTCCCGCACTTGGTTCGAATGCGCCATTCCACGCGACTTAAGCACATAAATGCACCGGTTCCTCTCGCCATTCAGCTCCACATCCCGCAAGAAAATCCACGTGTCGATCAGTGACGAGATGGCAACATCCGACTGCTCCACATCCTTGTACCGGCCCTGCGTCAGCGCCGTGAAAAACCCGGTGATCTGCCGCGCCTTCAAGAAGTCGATTAGCCGCATCAGCATCGCGTGCAGTTCGACCGTGCTGTTCATCATCAAATTTGTGATCGGGTCGATCACCACCGCGGCAGGCTTGTGCTGCTCCACCAACTTGTGAATCTGCAACAGGTGCATCTCCAACCCGCTCTGGGTCGGTCTCCACGCCTCCAATCGCAGCAGCCCCTTCCTCACCTGTTTCTCCAGGTCGATACCGATCGACCGCATGTTCCTCATGGCCTGCGCTGCAGACTCTTCAAACGCTACGTACAAGCATCGCTTCCCGTCCCGGCATGTCCGTTCCGCAAAAGACGCGGCAAGGCTGCTCTTGCCGGCTCCGGCCGTGCCGGAAACCAGGACCGAGGCTCCGCGGTAAAATCCCTTTCCCTGCAGCATGTCGTCCAGGTCTTTCACGCCGGAAGAAACCCGTTCGTTCGTAACTGCATGATTCAATTTCATCGACGAGCTGGGCAGCACCGAAAAACCGCGCTCATCGATTAGGAATGGAACCTCGTCAGCAACGTGCGAGGCCCCGCGGTACTTCACCACGCGTAATCGCCGGGTTGAAATCTGGTCAGTTGTCCGGTGGTCCAGAAAAATCACGCAATCCGATACATATTCTTCCAATCCATACCGCGTCAGCGTTCCGTCGCCCTTCTCCGCCGTCACCACTGTGGTCAAGCCGCGGTCTTTCAGCCACCGAAATAACCTGCGAATCTCCGCGCGCAGCATCCCCGTATTTGAGAATCCGGAGAAGATCGCTTCGATCGTGTCCAGCACCACGCGCTTTGCACCGATCGTGTCCACCGCGTGCTCCAGACGGATGAACAATCCCTCCAAATCATATTCGCCCGTCTCCTGTATCTCCGCAGGCTCGATGCGCACATACTCGAGCACCACCTTCTTTCGCGCCGCCAATCCCTTTAAATCAAATCCCAGCGACGCCACGTTCTTCGTCATTTCCTCGGAGGTTTCTTCGAAGGTCATCAACACGCCGGGCTCGTTGTACTGCGTTGCCCCGCGCACTAAAAACTCCAACCCGAACATTGTTTTGCCGCAGCCCGGACCTCCGCACACGATGGTCGGCCGGCCTTTCGGCACGCCTCCATTCGTCACTTCATCAAAGCCCGCGATCCCCGTAAGCGCTTTTTCCAGCCGCGTCACGTTTGCCGCAGCGTTGCCGTTTCGATTCTTACGCATCGTTGAATATTTCGACCGCTGCTCCATGGTTCTGATCGACATGAATTGGATGGGACAACCCTGAGCGCCCATATTATCCATATATCCTCCGCTGGACAACCGCGCGCTCGCAAAAAAAGCGCATTTTTATTGGATATTTCACACATTCCGTACAGGAAACCCTGTATGGACGCGCCTCTGTTCCATGTACCGCGCGAACTCTCGCTCTGCAGCCTCCCTCAATTCACTAACTTTTTCGCAACTCGCCCCTTCCCGTCGGGCATCCAACTTTCGACGACAGACCATCTCAGTCCCGGGGCCAGCCCTCCGCTTGAATCGTAAAATCTAATCTTCCAAGGAGAACGGGGACCATGAAGCGTTTAGTTTTTCTATTTATTCTAGCGGGCTGGCTTGTGCCTCTCGCATCAGCTCAAGAGACGGAACACATACAGGTCGGCGTCTTTGCCGACTATTTCCGCTTGGGGCAAACGGACACGAACTTTGGCGGTCTCGGCGCCCGGGTGGGTGTCGTGGCCTTCCGCAGTCTCAAGCTGGAAGGTGAAATGAGTTACGACTTTGATCAGGCCTTCACCGAGAGGGACAATACCACATTGACAGTTCGCCGCTCCGGCATGCGCGTATTGCACGGAGAGTTTGGTCCAAAAGTGAACCTGGGCGAACACTACCACGTTCACCCGTTTGTGACTCTCAAGGGTGGGTTCATCGATTTTCGAATCAACAACGCTCCGGCCACCATCGGAACTTTTTTCAGCAGCGTGGACAATCTCCGTCGTAACAATGTCAACGGCGTCCTGTACCCTGGCGGCGGTCTGGAAGGTCATTTCGGTCCGGTGGGCGTGCGTCTGGATATCGGCGACGAAGTCTACTTTAACCACGGCACGCATAACAATCTGCGCATCGCCCTTGGACCCTACATTCGTTTTTAACTCGGAACTCCGGCTCCAAATTCTCTGAGCTTCCCGCGGTGAACCCTCGGCTCCGGCAGATCCTCGGAGCCGAGGGCTTTTTTATTTTGGAAACAAAGAGCGCGGAACTATTCCTCCTCTGTGTCCTCTGTACCCTCTGTGCTCCGAACTCCGTGCCCCCTGCCTGCCCCGACCCGGTCGGGGTGTTAAATCTTTCTTCTTACTTTCCTTCTTTGGCTGGATACTCAGTACGCAGCGCCGACAAGTCCGCGAGCATGACCGGATGAATCTCCGCCGTATATCGTCCGCTTTGCACCATCTTGTCCCTGTTTACAATCTTCTGCGCCTCTTCCATTGACGACGCATTGATGATCGCCATCCCGCCAATCCGGCCTTGATCGAGCACCGGTCCCACCACCACGTACTTCCCCGCCTCGACCTCTTCGCGAATATATGCCAGGTGCTCCTGCATCGCTGGGTCCGCAAACTGGACTGGTGTCCACTTTTCACCCTTTTCCAGCAAGCACAAAAAGTACGGCTTCATATTCCTCGGAATGTTCGCGCCCTGCGGAACCTGTCCCGGTGTTTGTGCCACCGCCACACCAGCCAACAGCAACACGAAAGTGAACAGCGCGGTCTTGATCGATTTTTCTCTTCTCAACATGTCTCTCCTTTAGTCAACGCACTGCTTCAGCCGCAAGTCTGCACGAACGGTAAACTACTGCTTACCGATTCTATTTGTCGACAGAAATAGTCGCATTGTCCGGCCCCTTTTCCGTTGGCTTTCCTCTTGCGCTCTGCCGGGCCCTCCCGAGGACAGGTCCGCCTGCTTCACCCTGTCCCAACCTTGCCCACCTGGTCAGGCCGTTCAAAATAAAGCACATAGCTGCGTACTGGGCCACATCGCCTATTGCCCCCGCCACCTAAAACCCCTAGAATCTGTCTCATCCTGAGTGCAGGTGTTTCTCTCAGGTGCGGTGCAGCAAAACCTTTAGCAGCTACGTAGCGTCAAATGATGCGGCGCTTCTTTTGGAGCCGCCGCGCAACGAAGTTGGGCAGTTCGACCGGTTCTCGCAGCCGCCGTTGTTGAGCGGGAACCATTCACGGAAATGAAGGTTGACCCGGTGAGCAGCCTGGGATACAAACAGCCCTTCACAAAGCGAATTCGAGTCGGGCCATAAAGATCCGGAGCAAACAGTGAAGCAACTGGGACGTGTTTTCCTAGCCGCAGTCCTTGCTGTAACGGTAGCCGTGCCGATGCCGGCCGCGCCCGCCGGGCGCCGAGCTTCGCTGCACCGCGTCTCTCGTTTTCGCGGCGTCCCGACCTTCGCCAACTCCTCGCTCGCGGACATCGGAACATTCGACGATCCCATCGTTCGTGCCGCCGCTGTTGATGGCCTCGGCCGCTACAATGGCGCTGTCGTAGCCGTCGACCCCAATACCGGCCGCATCCTCACCATCGTCAATCAGAAAATCGCTTTCGGCGACGGCTACATTCCGTGCTCCACTATCAAGCCCACCGTTGCGCTTGCCGCGCTTGAAGAAAACGTCATCACCCGCGACACCATGCTCAAGGTCGGCCGCCGCAAGTACATGAACTTGACCGAAGCCATGGCCCACTCCAACAACGTCTTCTTTGAAGAGCTTGGCCGCCGCATGGGCTTTGACACCGTTTCGCGCTATGCCCGCCTCCTCGGCCTAGGCGAACTCGCCGGCTACAACCTGCCGGAAGAGCATCCCGGTTCCTTCCCGATGCAGCCGCCCGCGCACGGCGGCATCGCGCGCATGTCCAGCTTCGGCGAAGGCATTCAGATCACGCCGCTGCAACTGGTTTCGCTCGCCGCTGCGTTTGCCAACGGCGGCACGCTCTACTATCTGCAATACCCGCGCACTGCGGATGAGATTCAGAATTTTACGCCGCGCGTGAAGCGCGATTTGAATATCGCCACTGTTCTGCCTGAAATTCGCGAAGGCATGCTCGCCGCAGTTCTCTACGGCACCGGCAAACGCAGCTTCGATCGCGACGGGGACGAAATGCCGCTCGGCAAAACGGGAACCTGCAACGATCCCACTTCCCGCGTCGGCTGGTTCGTCACTTACGCGGACGAAGCGCATCCGAAAATCGCGCTCGCCGTGCTCCTCCGCGGCAGTTCTCGCCAAGTCATTGGCCCCACCGCGGCGCTAGTCGCCGGCCGCATCTACCGCCGCTTGCGCGAACAAAATTATTTCGCCGCCCAGGCCCAGGCCCGTACAGAACTGAACCTGCTCTCCAGCGGTAAGTAGCACAGCCCGGTGGCACGACCCTCAGAGTGTGCAAACTCTGGGTGCCGCTGCTGAAAAAATCCTTCACCCTGCAAGTTAGTGCCAGCTCCTCGGCCGCGCAATAATTCCTAAATTCGTTTATCGTCCTCAGTAGATGATGGGGAGTTTTGAGAAATCACTCGAGTTGTGATCGGTTAAGCGAAGAACTAACAGGGTACGATCGTCCGCTGGGGCGAAACCACCGGTATAGGCCTCGGTGGCGTCCAGCACGAGGTCGCAGATTTCGCTGGCAGGTTGTTGCGGAGAGACGTTCTCGAGAACCGCTCTTAGGCGCGCCAAACCGAATTCCTGCCGCTCGGTGTTTTCTGATTCGAGGATGCCGTCCGAGGCGAACAATACGACATCGCCCGAGCGAAGATCGACGGTGACTTCGTCGTATTCGGTGTCCGGGAAAAGGCCGAGAGGCACGCCCGCGACGCGAATTTGCTGCACTTCGCCGTCACGCACCAATACCGGGTAGGGCGCTCCAGCGTTTGCGAGGGTGAGGCGGCGTTCGCCTGCGTCGTAGACCGCGAAGGCCATGGCGATAAAACGCGCGTCGAGGCGCGCGCCGTGCAGGCGCCGATTCAGCAATGCAAGCATTTCCGGCGGCGGGCAGGGATGCTCGACGATGTGTTCGCGCATGGTGCCGATGGCGAGAGAGCCAAACAGCGCAGCCGCGGTGCCCTTGCCGGAGACGTCGCCGAGCGCGACGGCAAGGCGGCCCTTGCCGTAGGGAAGAAAATCGTAGAAATCGCCGCCCACTTCGAGCGCCGAGCAGTAACCCGCGGCCAGATCGAGGCCGGGAATTTCGCGAGCGCCGCTGGGAAGCAGTTGGCGCTGAATTTCGCGCGCGGTAGCCAACTCGTCGTGGAGTCGCCGCTCGCTCTTCCGGGCTTCTTCGTAGAGGCGGGCGTTTTCGAGGGCGATCGCTATATAAGAGGCGAGCGTTCCGAGCATGCGTTCGTGCTCCGCCGTGAACGCATGGGTTTCCGCGCTTTCCAAGTCCAGAACGCCGATTAGACGATCCTGCATGAGCAGCGGAACGACGAGTTCCGAGCGAGCAGCTACGCCGGTATCGATTTTGCAGGCAAGAAAGCGAGGATCTAAGAGAGTGTCGGAGACGCGCACGGAGCGGCGTTCGCCGGCGGCGGCACCGGTGAGTCCTTGATGTAGCGGAATGCGTGTGCGCGGCGGGATGGAATCGCCATAGCGCATGACGAAGGCGCTCTCGAGATGTTGGGTTTTTTCATTCCATAACATGACGCTGAAAACGTGATAGTTGACAAGCTTCTTGACGCGCTGCGCGATGCGCCGCAGCAGCTCTTCGCGGTCGAGGATCGAGGTTATTTCGCGGCTGACTTCGTAGAGCAGCGAAAGCGTGTTGGCTTGTTCGGGATAGGAAGCGAACAGGCTGGGGGGAACGGGGTCAGCGTCGCCGACCAGCGGGAATGGCGCGAGTTTGGCAGCCTCATCCATGGACCTAGACCTGGAACCTTAGCCTTGAGAGCCTTGAGGCAATGATAGTTGGATGTGCGCGCCGCGTCCACGTTGCGCTGACGGCGATGCAGGCGTGCCGAGAGCGAGAGCAGCGCAGGGGTACCACCCCCCGGCATTTTGCAAAAGAGTCCGCAAGCCATTGAAAACAAAGAGGACGAGGGCGAAAAAGAGGCGCAAGAGAAACCAAGAGCGTGCAAGCTACTGAAAAAAATAGAGTTGCAAAAAAAGCGGGACAGACAGAGCACTGAGTTCGGAGCATAGCAACCGCAGAGGACGACACCCCCAGGCGTGATCGAAGGGCGCGTGAGACACTTCCGGTGAAGAGCGCGAGGATGGAGACCGAACGCATAGTGAACGGTAGCATGGGCTTACTCAACCGGTAAAGTAAGAAACATTGAATGGTCGAATTTCGAGGTTGAACGGGGATTTGGGAGGGTCGAATGGTTGTGAGGACCACAAGGCGAGAGGCGTCTAGGGAAGTCCCATAGTGGTTTTTGTGCCTTGACTTTCCGTGAGTGCCCATACTATTTTACTCTAGGCCTAGAGTAAACCTACCTGAATTGGAGTCTGGAGCGACCGCACAACCGTGAAAACGCGTGAGCAACGAGATCTGTTTCCGGGTGCGCTGGAGATGATGATTCTCCGAACGTTAAAGCGACAGGCGCTGCATGGGTATGCCCTTGCGCAGCACATCAAGCGAACGTCGAACGATTTGCTGCAGATCGAAGAAGGATCGCTTTATCCGGCTCTTCAGCGCCTGCTGAAGGAAGAGTTAGTGAAAGCCGAGTGGGGCGTTTCGTCCACAAATCGTCGCGTGCGGATTTACAAGCTGACGGCGGCGGGAGTGAAGCATTTGGAGCACGAGGTGTCGCGCTTTGAGAAAATGCTCGAGGGGATTACACGTGTCCTGGCGCCGGGTGAATCATGATGTGGCTCAAGCAGTTATTTTCACGACGTCGTCTCTACAGTGATCTCTCAGAAGAGATTCGGGAGCACCTCGAAGAAAAAATTGAGGACTTGGTTGCAGGAGGCATGAACAGAAAAGAAGCAGCAGCCGCTGCACGCAGGGAATTCGGGAATGTGAGTCTGACTGAGGAAAGCAGCCGCGAAGTGTGGCGGTGGCCGCCCATTGACGACCTCCTCTTGGACGTTCGCTACGCTCTTCGCATCCTGCGCAAGAGCCCAACATTCACCCTCACAGTTATGCTGACATTGGCTATCGGTATCGGGGGCAACACCGCGATGTTCACTTTGATCCGCGCTGTTTTGCTGAAGCCGCTCGAATACCCCGATCCGGACAGGTTGGTGAGCTTATCGCTAAAAGATTTCCGTCAGAACAAGCGCGATGGGTCGTTCACACTGAAGCGATTAGACGAATTGAGGGCGTCGTCCGAATCGTTCAACGCAATCGGAGCGTTTCTGAAACTCCCCGAAAACATATCGTTCTCCGGCCGGAGCCAACCGGAAGCGCTTGTCGGCGCGCGCGTATCGGCAAACTTCCTGGACATCTTGAACGTGAACCCTTTGTTAGGCCGCAGCTTTCTTGAAGAAGAGGACGCGCCCGGCGCGCCTCCTGTGGCGATGATCAGTGCCAGTTTGTGGAGGCGCCGCTTTCAAGGCGATCCGCAGGTGGTCGGCAAGACCGCCACACTCAACGCGACGCCGCATACAATTATTGGCGTCCTACCTGAGAATTTTGCGTTTCCGTTCGTCGGTACCGACATATGGTTTGCCAGGCCCGCGGAGTGGTCCGTTATCCCGCCTGGTGCCCGGCCCCACGTCACGATTCTGAATGGATTTGCCAGATTGAAGGTGCAAGTGAGTCTCCAGCAAGCGCAGGCAGAGCTAGACGTGGTGAACCGGCAATATGAGGTCGCAAACCCCGGCAGGTTGGATGCTGGACCCGGAGTGTCACTGCAAGTCGCGTCGCTGAAAGATCAGTTCGTAGCCAATGTGCGCTCAACGCTGTGGATCCTGTTTGGAGCGGTAGGCTTCATTTTGCTGATCGCGTGCGCCAATGTTGCAGGTCTGCTGGTGGCACGGGCGAACTTCCGTCTCCGCGAGTTTGCCGTGCGCGCAGCATTGGGAGCCGCCGGTGGACGACTTGTCCGTCAACTATTAGTCGAGAGCTTGATGCTAGCGGTCGCGGGCGGTTCTATTGGGTTGTTGCTGGCGAAGTATGCTCTATATGCGGTGAGGCATTTTGCCGCACTTCAACTGCCACGTATTGGAGAGATCCGACTGGACGGCATGGTGCTAGGTTTTACCGTGGCTGTTACCGTCGCGACCGGAATCCTGTTTGGGCTGTTCCCATCTCTTCAGGTGTCGCGCCGAGATCTCACGGTGGAATTGCGCGAAAGCGGCGCTGGCGCCGAGGGCGGAGCGTCAGCGCGGGCAAGAATACTTGGCATCCATGCGCGTGGGGTGTTGGTTGTTGGACAGATTTCGCTATCTATCGTGCTACTGATCGGGGCGGTGCTGCTGATCAAGAGCTTTGCCCGCCTGCGCAGTGTCGACCCAGGATTTCAGTCTTCAAATTTATTAACGATGAAAATCACCTTGCCGCCAACGCGCTATGACACAGGTCAAAAGAAGAGCGCATTCTTTGCCAACCTCGTACAACGCTTGTACTTGGTGCCCGGCGTGCGTAATGCCACGGCGGCGATGTCGCTTCCGACTACCAAAGGTTGGCTTGGAACAAATGTATTGGTTGAGGGCCAGCCGATCGTGGATGGCGGCAAGCAGCCAACGGCTCGATTGCAGAGCACTACGCCTGGCTACTTTCGCACGCTAGGGATTCCACTCCGGCGAGGTCGAGAGTTTACGGCGCGTGACAACAGCCCAGATGCCCGGCCGGTAGTCATTATCAATGAGAGCTTCGCCCAACGATTCTGGCCGGCCTATCCGCTTGGCCAGGACCCGGTCGGACAGCACATGCGCGAGGGCATAGACAAAACCGACTGGGTGGAGATCGTTGGCATCGTGGCGGATGTGCACGAGGAGGGTCTTACCGCCGATCCCGTGCCGGAATTCTATGTTCCCAGTGTGGTGCACCCTCCGCAAACAGCCTACTTAGTCGTGCGCACCCAGGGTGACCCGCAGATCTTCGTCAACGCCCTCCGCAGTCAGGTGCTCGCGATTGACCAGGATGAACCCGTTTCGGACGTCCGAACGATGGACGAGGTTTTAGAGGCGACCTTGGGACAGCGACGCCTGACGACGGTACTTTTGGGGTCGTTCGCGGGGGTGGCGCTGCTGCTTGCTGTCCTTGGAATGTATGGAGTGGTCGCCTACTCGGTAGCACAGCGGACGCAAGAAGTCGGCATTCGGCGAGCGCTGGGAGCCCAGCAGGCCGATATCCTGCAGCTTGTGCTGAATCAGGGCCTAGCGGTAGCGTTAGCTGGCGTCGGGATCGGCGTCGGCGCAGCATTCGCTCTCACAAGATTAATGAAGAATCTACTCTTCCGCGTCAGTGCCACTGACCCGGCGACATTTGTCACTATCGCCCTGCTCTTTATGTTTGTGGCGCTGTTGGCCAGTGTGGTGCCTGCGTGGCGCGCGCTGCGGGTCGATCCGATGGTGGCGTTGCGATACGAATGACGACTCTGGCGGTTGTTATTGCCGGGGTGATCGGCGCGCCCCCTACTCCATTTATCAGGGTTTGGCGCGGGAGCATGCCTCCTGCCTCCGCTCGCGATTCCCTGGTTCCGGTCGCGAGGGCTCTCGATGATGGCCGGAGGGGAACGTCTGTGATATCGTCCTTCCCACGCGGCTCCCCCAAGAACTTCACTGACGGAGGACATTATGCCCAGTAAGGAAAAGCATCGCGTGGTCCCAGCCACCAGCGCGAACTGCGAAACGGACTTTCGCAACAAGAAGAAACTGAATGCCGAGTTCAAGGACTTCAAGCAGGTGTTTGAACGAGCAGCGAGGTCCTCTGCAGATGTCAAAAGACTCGCTGTTCCCCTAAGGAGACTGGAGAGCGCGATACTCATCGGGGCCCATGGCTTCCATCTCGTGGTCCCCAAGAAGAAGCGTGGGTCTTAGCGGTTCCATTCTCACCGCGATTGTCGCGCGTCGAATACTTGCAAAAATATGCGTCTATTGCGTGGAACGGGCAGCGGTGGCGACAGCGCCAAAACGCTGCTTAAGCGCTCCGCCTGCCTGGTGTTCTCCTTCGAGAATGAGGGTCTCCGCTGCACCAACTATCTAACAGGAATAACCGTCGCAAGTACTCCTATATTAGTCGCAATCCTGAACTTCTTTGATCGCTGGCGGAAATTGAAAGAGATCCAGCTCCTCCTCCCCGGTTATAGCGCGACGTCCATCCGAGGGACCCTGCGGCAACTTCTGGACCACACATTGTTGATTGAAAAGGACTCGGCGCAAGCGAAGCGCGAGGAGAGCTTGGCGCCGTGGAATGTTTGGGAGCTTGAGGCGCGGTTTTTCCACTTTGCGACCAAGCATGCTTTTCGTTTAGGTTCGCCGTTGCCGGATGAAACGAAATTCAGCCGAGCGCTGTTGCGCAAAGGTCCACAGCCGGAGCAGATCAAACGATACCGCGGTGCGGGTCGTGTCGCTCTACCAAGACCAGCTTCTTCCCTGACTTCTGAGTTCCCGAAAGTACTGCTTGCGCGCCGCACGCTTCGGCAGTTTGGCCGCGGGCGGCTTTCACTCGAACGCCTTTCCGTGCTGCTGTGGCTGACGTGGGGTGTCACCGGAAGGCTGCGATGGCCGGGCTTAGGGAAGCTACTACTAAAGACAAGCCCTTCTGGCGGCGCTCGCCATCCGATAGAAGCTTACTGCTGGGCGTTACGCGTCACGGACTTGCCACGCGGCGTCTACCATTACCGCGGCGATGGGCATTATTTGGAACGGCTGCATAACGGCGCAGAATCCGCCCGTGTTGTCGAGCTGTGCGCCGGTCAGGAATGGGTGCGCGACTGCGCCGCGCTTTTCGTGATGACGGGAGTGGTCCGCCGGGTGATGTGGCGTTACCACTTCTCGCGCGCGTATCGCACGGTTCTTCTGGAAGCGGGACATTTTTGCCAGACGTTTTGCCTGGTGGCCACGTGGTTGGGGCTGGCCCCGTTCTGCACCGCGGCTCTGGTCGATCCCGAAATTGAGGCGGACCTTGGGGTGGACGGTTCCAGCGAATTCGTACTTTACGCCGCCGGCGTAGGAGTGAGAGATACAACAACAACATCTGCGGACTAAGAGGAAGTGCGAGGGAGTAAAGGCTCTTGTGTCTCGTGCCGCATCGCCTCCAGCCAAACCTGTCGGGCAGATTCCAAGTAGGCTTGGAAAGCGGGATCCTTGTGCAGATTCTTGTACAGCGGATTTCGTGCGAGAAATGGGTAATTGCGGATACCGAGCTCATCTGCTCTTCGCAGCCAGCGAAGCGCTTCGTCATTCTGATGGGCCACGGCCAGAACTTCCGCGACGTCGATACAATACCCGGAGTCCGACCAGTACGCGCGTTGCTGCCGGCCGAGCCATGCCGGAATCGAAAAAGGCCTACCTCCTAATACGTCGAGCAGCGTCACGATGCCTTGGACGGTCGGGTCAAGAGGCGAACGGCGCGAAAGAGTGCGGGCGATCTCGTCTGCTTCCGCAAGTTTGCCGCGCGCCGCCAAAATGCGGGCCAGTATTACCTCGCCGGGGAGATCGTTGGGGTGCAGTTTCAGTGCGTCTCTAGCCCGTGCCTCGGCTCGATCTAAATCGACTTGATACCGATAAGCGATGGCCAACTCTCGACGTACTAAGTTGGGATCCAATTCGTGCGCACGCAGAAACGCACTGACACTCTGGTCGGGAAGCCCACGATCGATGTAATAGAAGCCGGCTGCATAATAGGCCAGAGCGGAAGCCGGCGAGCGAGCGAAAGCTTCGCGCAGACTGGTTTCCGTTCGGTTCAGTTGTCCTTGTTGAAGTTCGACGAGCGCCAGGGCCGCATATGCCTCGCCGAGGCCAGGATCCAATTCGATAGCGCGGTTGGCTTTTTGGAGAGCGATACGGAGGCTCGTTGGAGCGTCGGAGTACCCCCAGAATACGGCGGTCCAGTGCAGCCTGGCTAAACTCACCAAAGCCAGCGTGAAGCTCGGGTCGAACTGAAGCGCTTCGTTTAGCCGCTGTTCAGCCCGCGAAAGTTGTTCGGCGCCCGGATCTTTCCAGAACAATTCCATTTCGTAGTTGCTGTGAAGATAAGCCTGGAACGCATCCGCTTGTTGGGTGGGAGGGGAGATGAAACGAGCCCGCTGCTCCGCATCGGTAGAGGCCTTAAGTGAATCCACTATCTCAGCGGCCATCAAGTGTTCCACTTCAATTGCTTCGGTGAAGCGCCGGGTGTAGGCATTCCCGGCAATCTGCATATTCTTTCGGACATCGAGAAGTTCAAAACTGAAGCTTAGAGTTGCGCCTTCGATCTGGTAGCTGCCGCTCAAGACCGCGTCCACGTTCATTCCGCGGCCCACTGCGAGCGGATCGAGTTTTGGGTCAGCGAGATTCACAGTTGCCGGGGGAGGGTGCACTTCGAGCAGCCGCGCGTTGGTCAATTTCGCGCTGAGCACATCGGCGAGGCCTGCGCCGAAATAATCGTATTCCCCTGTGCCGCCGATTCTGCGAAAGGGGAGGATGGCGATCGAGTGGATTTTATTCAAATCTGCTACCACGGATGCCTCGGGGGCTGGGTGGCGTTGCCGGTAAATCCAAACGGTTCCGGTGGCGACGGCAATCAAAACGGTTAGTGCAGCGAGCCCCAGTCGAAGCAGCTTTCCGCCGGGATAGTTCTGTCGGGCGATTTGCTCGGTTCCGACATTCCCGCTGGTAGCCGCAGTGCGGGCTGATTCGGTGTCACGTTTCAGACGCTGCAAATCGGTGCGAATGTCCGCAGCGTTTTGGTAACGCAGGTTGCGGTCCTTCTCCAGGGCTTTGTTTATGACGTCTTCAAGCTTCGGAGGAAGATCGGGATTCAGTCGAACGGGGGATAGAGGAGCGCGGTTGAGGATGCTATCGAAGATCACGCCCGAACTTCCGCCCCGGAAAGGCAGGGCGCCAGCCGCCATTTCATAGAGCACAACACCGAAAGAGAAGAGATCGGTGCGGGCATCGAGATCGTCGGCTCGAACCTGCTCGGGCGACATGTAGGCAACGGTGCCGAGGGTCATTCCCGGGCTGGTGAGCTGTTCTGGGTCGTCTTGTTCTAAGCCCGTCCAAGTATCGGCAGGCGCCGATGTGGTCACTTTGGCGAGGCCGAAATCCAGAATCTTGGCATGGCCGCGCTTAGTTATGAAAATGTTGGTTGGTTTGATGTCGCGGTGGATGATCCCTTCGGAGTGCGCGGCAGCAAGCGCATCGGTAATCTCGATGCCTAAGTCCAGCATCTCGTTGACCGGCAGCGGCTTTCCGGAAATGCGGTGCTTCAAGGTCTGGCCGTCGAGAAACTCCATGGCAATGAACGGCTGGCCATCTTGCTCGCCTATGTCGTAGATGGTGCAAATATTCGGATGATTGAGCGCTGAGGCGGCTTCCGCTTCGCGGCGAAAGCGTTCCAGAGCGGCAGAACCATGATAGGCATTGAGTGGAAGGAATTTCAAAGCGACGAGGCGCTTGAGGCGTGTGTCTTCCGCTTTATATACCACGCCCATACCGCCACCCCCGAGTTTCTCGATGATGCGATAGTGCGAGACGGTCTGGCCAACCATAGGAGGGACGATTCCTGCTGGCGCACATCTTAGGTCGCGCGGCGCAGGGAGGTCAACAAAAGCGTGGGCTAGATATGCGGCGGTGTCGGGGAATTGTAGTAGAGGTTTAGATCGTCGCGGAACTCCTTGGCTTTATCGAGGTTGGGAGCGTTTTCGATCATGGTTTTCAGGATGGGTTCGAGGAAGCGTGCGTATTTGACGAGCGTGGCGCTATCGTGTTCGGCGAAGGCCCGTTCGACGGCGCTTGTGGTTGCCGGGGCGATGAGCTCGAGGCGGGCGACGAAGACGCGGGTGGTTTGCATCGGCGCGGGTTTGATAGTCAGCGGAAGGATGGTGTTCACGAATTCGGGAGGGACGATGTACAGGAGGCGGGTGCCTTCCTCGAACCAGGAATCGCGCCAGGTTTCGACCATGGCTTGCGCTTCATTTTGATAGAGGCCCTGGGCGATGAGGATTCCTTCGAGGTCGCGCGCGAGGGAATCGACGGTGGCGTTGAGGTCGGGCGGATCGAGGGTGGCTCTATTCTGCAGCACGCCGTTGACGCGGAAACCGGCTTTTTCACCGCGGCGCTCGAAGAGAATCGTGTTTGGAATCGGTAGGCCGCTGCGATTTTGCACGCGTAGTTTGTTTTCGGCTTCGAGCTTGGCCGAGATGGGGACGCTGAAGGCGGACACGCCGCGATAGAAGAGAAATTTTTCGTACTGATCGCCCGCTGGTGTTTTCACGCGAAGCGGCGTCGAGGTCGTTTGCCGCGCAGCGTAATAATGGTTCTCTCGCTGGTCGTTGGGAAGATCGGCGGTTTGGCTCGGCGCCAGGGTAACAGCGTCCCACGCGATGCTTCCATCAACGTACGGCTGGTAGAGACTGGCATCGTAAAGAGCGGCGGTGGGCTCGACGCGGCTGGCGCGCGGGTACCATTCGGTGATTACGCCTTGGGCGAAGCGCACGTTTACGGAAACGGTTTCCGCGCGCGGGGAATAGAAGTAGAGCACCGGGGTTTCCATGCGCACGGTGCCGCGCAGGCCTAATTTGAAGCCGACATTGCGAAAGTGCTCGACAAAGGAAGGCAGATCGGTCGAACCGGTTAGCGGACGCCACTCGACTCCTTGTCCATCGGCGCCGGCGACGGAGGTGAACGTGCCCCATTCGTGGGCGACGAAGCCGGAATACGCGGGCTGGGCGTTTATCCGTAGTAGGGAAATGGAGCCGATGAAGCAAAGAGTCAAGAGTGCGTAGCACAGGAGGCGCGGCATTCTTTGCGGCATGGTGGTTTCTCCGGTCAGGTGTTGTCTGTCGACCGAAGAGACGCGGCACGCGATGTAAGTGTTAACTCGACGCTGGAAAACCGCCGGCGGCGGTGGGACGCGCTGAAGCGCGCCTCTAGGGTTCTTCGGCGGACTTCAGATGCAGCGGTTGGCGGCGTTGGACCATTCGAGCTGGATGGTGTAGCCGCCGAGGGTGCGAGTTTGCCAGGCGCAGATGTCTCCGATTTCGCCGTTGTTGTCGTCGTACCAGCCTTGGCCGGGGATGGGATCGGTGATGGCTTCGCAGAGTTCGTGGGAAGTGGTGGAGGTGAGCGCGTCGAAGGCGGCGATACCGCCGAGACAGCCGGCGCAGCCCGGATACGGCATCACGGCGTAGAAGATGCTGTTGTTGATGGCGTCGTGATAGCCGCAGAAGACTTTGCAGGAGGCGCTGCCGCCCTGGGTCACAGTGACTCCGGGGGGAAGGAAAACGAAATAGAGAGTGTCCGGGGTTGTGGCGGGCAGCGCGCCTGTGGAGATTTGCTGCTGCAAGAATGTTTGGATAGCGGAGTCGTCGACGGTTTTTCCGGGTGCCGGAGTCGTTAGCGTGATGGTGCCGATGAGCGAACCGTGGGCGATCTTTTGGCCCGGGACGCTGTATTCGGCGAGTTGATCGAGAAGCTGGCTGGCGAGAATGAAGTCGAAGAATTGATTGAGCTTGGAGAGCAAGGCATCTTGCGGGGCACTGTTCCACTCAGCGCCCCAGAAGATGGTGAAGACCTGCACAGAGGCGAGGAGGGGTCCATTGCGATAGGTGAGCTTGGGAGGAACTTGCGGAGCGGCTGCTTTGGCTGCACCGGGGTGGAGGGGAACGATTCGGATGGGGTGGTAGGTCTCGGACGGACGCGCTTTTGGACTTTTGGGACGTGGTTTGGACGGCATGATCGGCTCCTCGGGACTACGGCTGAGGTAAGAAAAGTTAGCGGAGGGGGGAGCAAAAGTAAATGGGACTGGGGGCGAAGGGATTTGCCGCACGGGGGCGCGGAGGTCAATGGATGGGATGACGACGGGAAGGCAAGGAAGGGCTTATCACCTCAGAGGAGTGGGACCTGTACCACATTGAATTTGAGAGCGAAGGAGGCAGCTAGAAGGTGGCGACGCTTCACGGCGCAGGACACATGCAGTCCGGATGAAGTACGAGGATTGGGCTTGTAACTTACATAAAATAAGCTATTTACGGTGACTTGTCTAGAGACCTGCGGCAAGATCCCGTACCAGGAAAAGTGGCTATTGCGATACTGTCCTGAGGTTACGCTGAACTTCCGACCAGTAGTTTTGGGGGGCTCTCTGCGGGTAGTCTGAAGGGGACGACAGAACCCCATTTCCAGTACCGTGGGAGAGCAAAAGTGTTCTGCGATCGATGCGGGCTGAACTTTCTGCCGAAGCAATCGGTGTGCACGCGCTGCAATACGGCAGCGACGCGGCACTGGTTTCAACTGATGAGTTTGATGACGCTGCTCCTGGCGGTAGCCTGCAACGCCGTGGTGGCGTTTTTGCTACTGCCGCGCATGGCGACCGGAGGGCATTCGCGATTCTTCGAGGGATGGATATGGTTTGACCACAAGGCCGCGATGTACGGCTGGGTGCCGATTGCGGCCGGATTGCTGGCCTGGGACTACCTGGTATGGAAAGAAGCGCGGCCCAAGGTTCGAGGATGGTTTACGCGCAAGCTGCTGACCCTGTCGCTGGCGGCGGGAGTAGCGCCGATTTTGCCGTGGTGGCTTCCGGCGGGGGCGCCTCCGGGGCAGTTCTTGTCGATGATCGGAAGATACCCGGGACTGCCGGTGCTGCTGGCGTGGGGAGTTGTGTTAGTGGTACTGGTGCTGTTGTGCGCGGATGCGGAGTCGCGAGATTACCTCCTCGGGCATGGGAAAGTGCTGAGTGTGGTGAGCATGGGTTTGCTGCTTTTGGTGCTGACGATGACGATGCTAGGTTGGGCAGTTACCTCGTAGAGGCAGTTCGCACCCGCGAATTCACAGATATTTCGGGGCGCACGCGACAAGCAACGCGGGCTTGAGAACCCACCATCCTACCGACGGGTAGCGGAATTCAAGCAAATGGAAGTAGACGTACAATCCTCAGTGCGTACAGCGAACACTGTATGCGATTTTCCTTGCATGAATATAGCGCTTAAGTTTCAAATGTGGGCGGTGCAAGTGGCGTTCGTCCCCGAGCGCCAAAGGATCTTCCAAGGCTTTTGTGCGTAGTGCGGTTCCCGCAAGATAGAAACGGCGCGGGGCAGCATAAGTTTGCGTCGGGGCAGATTCGGGAGAGAGATCAGATGGGCTCGAGGATTTTGATAGTGGATGACCATGAGGTGGTGCGTCAGGGTATTCGAACCATCTTGCGGGCGCGGCCACAGTGGGAAGTTGTCGGAGAAGCGGTGAACGGGCGGGACGCCATCGAGAAAGCGCAGAGCCTCGATCCGGACGTGATCATCATGGACATCACGATGCCGGAGATGAGCGGAATTGAAGCGACGCGGGAGATTTCCAAACTAAAATTGCGCTCGGCCGTGCTGGTGTTCACTATGCATGAATCGAAGAACCTGGCCTCCACAGTGCAGGAGGCGGGAGCGCGCGGATTCGTGCTGAAGTCACATGCAGCGAGGGATTTGCTAGAAGCGCTGGAAGCGCTGATGGGCGGCGGGACGTTCTTCGGAGTGGACTCGGGGAAAGCGTCGAAGGGGAAAGAAGGATCGAGCAATCGTGGTTTGACGTTCCGCATGAGTTTACGGTTGGGCTGGGCGAGGTAAGGCGGGCAAGATCTGTGGGACCCTCAAGGGCGGCATACACCGCACCTAGCGGGTAACTTTCCCTGATAAACGGCGGTCACTAAGCTCCGTATGGACGGCAGATAGCGGAGGGTCGGCGGTTCTACGTTGATTAACTTGTGGTGAACGAGGCAAGCGAAGTGGAAGAGGAAAACCGTCCCAGCCCTACCGCCTCGAATTTCTCGAGGGGGTATCGGCTTCCCCCTTCTACTTCGGTTTAGCGGAGCTTAGTAACCCGCAAGGCGATACTCGCACAGGGCATTTTCGGTGACCATACGCGGAATTTTGTAGCAACATCCACAAGGATGCTGTAGCGGAAACGTTGTCTCTCCTCGAATTCACGTCGACAAGTACTGAGATCCTTCAGCCCCGCTCGCAAGCGCTGGAAGCTCCCGATTGAGTGGCCCAACAATAGGATCTTAGTGTGCGCTCGAAGGTGCTGGGCCGCTGATCTTCTCGATGGTTACTTGAGTGGTGTGATCAAACAACACGTATTCCCCAGGGACGCGAGAGGCTAGCTCGCGCAGGCGCATCCGTGCGAGAGGGAGGCCACCGGCGGCTTCGAGCCGGATGAAACTGCCATCGGAATCTCTGCGAAGCAAATCGAAAGGAGTTTGCATAGAACATCCGTGCAAAGGCTAGACATGTGGCCCTCGGCGAGAAACGCCGAGGAGTTAGTAATACTATACGTAGTCAAAGGTGAACGGAAGAAGAATACGGAATGAAGCGCCGGGAAATTTATTCTGTGACAGAACGGAAATTGCGAATCCGTAGGCCGGCGAAAGTCGAGCGAATTACAGGGCGAAGGACCGCGGGCGTCGCGGGGCTTCCGCAGCGGCTTCGTTTTAGCCAACCAGAGACGTCGTTTTTTTGCGCTCCGCTCAATAGAAGCACAGCCAGAAGACTGTGCTTCCACTACTAGCGAGACGGACGCCTGGTGTCGGCGGATGACGCGGCAGCGGCAGCGGCAGCGGCTTTTTGTGGCGCCTTATCTCCCTGCGGAGCAGCGGCGTGACCGTTGGCGCCTGATGACGCTGCGCTGGAATTGCCGGGCTGCGCGATTTCGAGCTTCTTGCGCAGGGCGGTTTCGAGCTTTTCGCGGATGTCTTTGTTTTCCTTCAGGAACACGCGCGCATTTTCGCGGCCCTGGCCCATGCGCTCGCCACCGAAGCTGATCCACGTGCCGCTCTTCTCGAGCAAACCCTTTTCGACGCCGAGGTCAATCAGGTCGCCTTCACGGGAGATGCCTTCGCCGTAGAGAATGTCGAATTCGGCTTCTCGGAAAGGCGCGGCGACTTTGTTCTTCACGACTTTGCCGCGCGTGCGCGAGCCGATGACGCGGTCGCCTTCCTTAATGGCTTGAATGCGGCGGATGTCCAGGCGAATGGAAGCATAAAACTTCAGCGCGCGCCCGCCGGTGGTGGTTTCCGGGTTGCCGAACATCACACCGATTTTTTCACGGATCTGGTTGATGAAAATGAGGCAGGTGCGCGACTTCGAGACGATCGCGGTGAGCTTGCGCAACGCCTGCGACATTAGCCGCGCTTGCAGACCCATTTGCGGGTCGCCCATTTCGCCTTCGAGCTCGGCTTTGGGGACTAGCGCGGCGACGGAGTCGACCACGACGACGTCGACGCCGCCGGAACGGATCAGCGTCTCGGCGATTTCGAGCGCTTGCTCGCCGTTATCGGGCTGCGAGACGAGAAGGTTGTCGACGTCGACGCCCAGCTTGCGCGCGTAGACGGGATCGAGCGCATGCTCCGCGTCGATGAAGGCCGCGGTGCCGCCGAGCTTCTGCGCCTCGGCGATGACGTGCAGGGTCATGGTGGTCTTGCCACCGGATTCCGGGCCGTAGACCTCGACCACGCGTCCGCGCGGGAAGCCGCCTACACCGAGGGCGACGTCGAGCGACAGACAACCAGTTGGGATCACGCTGACGGGCACCAGCACGTCGCGGCTGCCCAGGCGCATGATGGCGCCTTTGCCGTGCGACTTTTCGATCTGCGCTATCGCTGCATCGAGCATTTTTGCTTTGTCGTCTGCCATTTCACACCTCGGTGGAGGAAAGTAGGAAAATTGTACTGCACGACCGACCGCTGGAACTGTGCGCCGGGAAAAACGCGCAGCCCTTGCTGGCTACATAACGGAATGAGGAGCTTACCACTTGGTTTATGATTGTGCCAAGGTGTTTTTTCGACCATGGGCCAGCGGCCAGTCTGAAAGCCTCCGCTACTTCTCTCTGCTGTTGGCAGCCTGCTAAGCACCTTGCGCTGCGATCTTTAGACATCCTCATCGATATCCTCAGGATGACAGGTTTCGGTTTTGGGGCAAGGGGTCACGCCAAGCACCTGTTGAAAACGTCGGAAGGCAAAGTAACACGGTAGGCGAAGAAAAAGCAAACACTATTTGCGGTGCGAAACCCCTGGCTCAAAAAATTGCTCTAATCGACCAAGCCTAGGCGCTGCAAGCCCTCGTCTCGCCAGCCTTGTGTCTGCGAGCATGCCGCACAACGTTCCTACTGGGAACGTGTCGCTCAAGGCGTGGTAGGCCACAACAACGCGGCGGCCGTCGGCGCGACGGTAGACCCGATGACTTCCAGGACGCGCTGAAGGACGAACCCGTCTGATTCCAGGGCCCGTACGAGTTGTCGGGCTGAGATGCCGCGCGGCGTGCGCGTCATACGTTGACAACAACGGCAGGCTCTGGCAATTCGATCGTGCCCTGATCGACGGGAACTTTTTCGCCAGCTTCGATGAGGTCCTGGACGTACAGGTCAATGGCCTCGCGGAGGTTTGCGAGCGCCTCGCCGTAGGTGTGGCCCCAAGTGTGACAACCCTTGAGGGCCGGACAGAAGGCGTGCCAAGCGTCGCGCCCATCCTCGAATTTGTCCGGCTCAATGGCGACTTTAAAGATATAGGATTTCATCGAACCTCGCTTTGCGGGCGACTTACATGGATTATCTCACGGCGCGGCAAGTTAAGTGGTCGTTAAGCCCCAAACGATTTGCTTTCGGCGGTCATTGTTTGTCATAGGTATAGAAGCCGCGGCCGGACTTGCGGCCGAGCCAGCCGGCAGCTACGTACTTCTTCAGTAGGGGGCAGGCGCGGTATTTGGGGTCGCCTAGGCCCTCGTGCAGGACGTGCATGATGTCGACGCAGACATCGAGGCCGATGAAGTCGGCCAATTCAAGCGGGCCCATGGGATGGTTCATGCCGGTCTTCATCACGGCGTCGACGGCTTCAGCGGTGGCCACGCCTTCCATCACGCAGTAGGCAGCTTCGTTGATCAATGGCATGAGCACGCGGTTGGAGACGAAGCCGGGCGCGTCGTTGACCGCCACGGGCTTTTTGCCGAGGCGTTCAGCGAGCTGCATGGTGGTGGTGAACGTTGCGTCGCTGGTTTGCAGCGCGCGGATCACTTCCACCAGCAGCATCACGGGAACGGGATTCATGAAGTGCATGCCCACAAAGCGCTCGGGCCGCTTGGTTAGCGCGGCGAGCGTGGTAATAGCGATGGACGACGTGTTGCTGGCGATGATTACGTCATCGCGAACGAGATGGTCGGCTTCGGTGAGCACATGGCGCTTGAGTTCGAGCTTTTCGGGGACGGCTTCGACGACGAAGTCGGCGTTCGCGATGGTGGACATGTCCGTAACGGGAACGAGGCGAGCGAGAATGGTTCCCTTGTCTCCCGACTCGAGCTTGCCTTTCTTGATTTCGCGGTCGATGTTTTTCGCGATGGCATCGACAGCGCGGTCAAGAAAGCGCTGCTCGACGTCGCGCAGCACCACCTTGTAGCCGGCGCGCGCAAAGACGTGCGCAATGCCGTTGCCCATGGTGCCCGCGCCAAGTACGGCCACGGTTTTGATGGAATCGATCGACAACCTCAAGCCTTTCGCAAACGGAATAGAGGATGCATGGGACGCGGATGGAGGTCAAGCCTACTAGGCAGGTGAACGAATCTATTCGGGTGGGACACCTTCGGTGATCTCACGGGCGATTTCGCGGGCGCGGGGCGCGCTCGACGGGGGAACGTAAACGATGGTTACGTCGCCGTCATTTTCCATGCGGGTCGGAATTTCGTTCTCCCTCATGGCCGCAGTCAGGAATTCGATGACTCTGGAATCGCTCCCTGCCCAAACGGATACGGTAGGCGGTTCCTCAACGGCCGCGCCCGGCTGCGGCTCGTCGTTGGATGCTGCCGTTGTTTCGTCGTCAGCGGGAAGCTCCACGTCGGCGAGTTCGCCTTCGTCCAGAAGCTTTTCGAGAATTTGCCTGGCGGCGGGGAGGTCGGAGTGATGTACGGCCACTTCAAAGCCAAAGCGCGGCTTAGAGTCGATAGGCAGCGGGTCCGGCGCGACTTCGTCCTCGCCAAGCGGCTTGTCCGCATAGCCGATGCCGGCCAAGTCCAACTCCTCAAGCAAAGCGTCGTGCAGCGCGGGATTCTCACCGGCCCACAGCACAACGTAGGAGCTTTGCGGTGCAGGTTTCGCGGACATGGGTTCCTCCACTTCGTCTAGCTGGCAGGCCCGCCAAAGGTGGCTGGCGGCGAATGGACAGATTACTCCGGCGGGACCCCCTCGACAATGTCCCAGACGTTTCGGGGGCGACGCTCCTCCGGCTACGGAATGGCGGCCCGCCGCGGTGCGTCTTTTTAGCCGGCTCGGCCGTATACAGCTTAGAATGAGCGCGACATCTACAGCTGCGGCCCTGACTGGCTCGGCTTCCCTGCTGTTCTCGACATTGATGGCGGACGACAAGAAGTCCCTGGCCCTCGGGCTGCGGCGTCGCGACCCGGAACTGCTCGACGGTTTGATCGAGCAGTATCAATACCGGCTGTTCCGCTATTTGCTGTACATCACCGGCAACCGCGAGCGCGCTGAAGATTTTTTTCAGGAGACGTGGATTCGCGTGCTAGAACGCGGGCATCAGTACGATGGCAAGTCCAAATTTGAGGCCTGGCTGTTTTCGATCGCGCGGCACCTGGTGATTGATTGGCAGCGGCAAAAGAAGGCGCAAAGTCTGGACGCGCTGACCAATCCCGGAGAAGGCGCGCCGATGGAGTTCGCCGATGACGATCCGTCGCCGCTGCATCTCGTCTTGACGCACGAATCCGAGGAGACGGTACAGGCTTCGCTTGGGAAATTGCCGGCAATTTATCGCGAGGTGCTGTTGCTGCGCTTTCAGGAAGAATTGGGCCTCGTGGAGATTGCCACCGTGCTGAGCGCGCCTCTCTCCACCGTGAAGTCGCGGTTATATCGGGGACTAGAAGATTTGCGCGCATTGCTTGCGGGAGAGGCGGCATGAGCCAAGAATTCCACGCCAGAGCAGAGCGCCTGATTGCGCAAGGGCGCGTCGAAGGAATCTCCACGGCCGATCAACAGTGGCTGCGGCGACATTTGGCGGAGTGCGCGAGCTGTGCGGCACGTGCCAGCGCGACCGAGGAGGCGATTCGTTCCTTGCGCGGATTGAGCGTTTCGTTGCCGCCGACGCTAGCCAGCCGCACGCAATTCCGCGTGCGCATGCGCGCGCAGCAATTGCGCGGCGAGCCACGCTGGCGCATGGTCTGGGTCGCTTGCGGAATTTCCTGGGCCTTTGGCGCGGCCACGGCGCCCTACGTCTGGCGCGGGCTCGAATGGGCCGGCCACCGCATCGGTGTGCCGAACATCATCTGGGAGCTTGGCTTTGGACTTTGGTGGGCGCTGCCTGCGGCGGTTGTAGCGGTCATTCTGCTGATGGAAAACGCGGGACGCAGCGGCGAAGTGGACTGGAAGCGGCAAGAGAATTAAGCGGGCGGGTCAATCCAGCTCGTGAATGAGGAAATCGATGATCGAAGATCCACAAGGCATAAAGAATTCCTTCAGCGAAAGGATGCGGCTGATTCGTTTTCGCCGCAAGAAGGAAAAGCTTCGTTTCTGGAACGAATTCAAGCTCGTGCCGCGCTGGCTGATTTGGACCGTAGTGGTGCTCTTCCTGATCGCGCAAATCATCGGTCAAATCGTTCTTCACGTCCAACTCGCGAACCATGAGCAGGTTTTCTCTCCGGAGTTGGACGCGGATCCCGGAGCGGCTGGCGCCGCTCTTTTCGGAATCATCACCGCCGTATCGCTGTGCTGCGCCATTTTCATCTTTATGGTCGGTTATGTAAATCAGGACGCGAAACGCCGCGGGATGCACTCCGGTCTGTGGACGTTCCTGGTGCTCGTCTTGATGCCGAGCTCTCTGGTGCTTGGCTTCATCATCTATCTGCTGATGCGCGAGCCGCTGCCCTACAACTGCCCGCAGTGCGGAGCAACCGTTGGGGCGCGGTTCAACTTTTGTCCCAACTGCAAGTGCAACCTGCACCCAGCGTGCCCGCAATGCAAGCGCGAAGTGGCGGAAAGCGACAAGTATTGCGCCTCTTGCGGATATGGGTTGGAGCCGGCGAAAACCTCCGAACCTAGTGAGCTGCCTGGCGTGCCAAGGTGAGCCAGGCGCCGAGCGCGGCGAACTTTTCGTCCTGACTCCACGGTGGACCAAGGGATTTGCCGAATCCAGCGACGCGGCGCTTGAGCGCGGCCGGTTGGACACGCAATGCCTTTGACGCCGTTGCAAAAAGCTCCTTTTCTCTGATGCCGTCGACCGGGAAGTCGCAGAGAGCGCACGCAGCGCGCAAACTATCGCGAAAAAGTTCGCCGTCGGCAGTGTGAATAAGGGCGTGCGAAGCGAGAATGTGTTCCAGCCCGGGGAGCGCGCGGGCGGAGGCCAAGAGGAGAGCGCAGCGCACAATTTCGAAGTCGCCCTCCGCCAAATCCGTCTGCAAAGAACGCAGAGAAGATAACGCCAGCCGTTTTGCATCCGATTGAACGTCGCGAATGAACTTTATTGCGTCATGGCGCGGCATTTTTCCCGCGGTGTGATAAGGCTGGCGGAAGGTATACGTAAATGTTTTGACGAGCTGAATTTTTCTGCGGTCCACGACAACCGGCGCGTCGGGCGGTCCGCAGAGGACAACAGCAGCGGCCCAGCCAGAATGGACGCGAAAGCCAAGCGCGGCAGTCTGCACGGAAACGCTCCGAGCCAGCATTGTGAAGCAGAAAAATGGTTTTGAGAAGGACTCGCCAGCGACTTTAACGACGGGTCAGGGTCAAGCTGGCGGCGTGCCTTCGCGAACTTCGCGGATAATCTCGCGAGCCGCCGCTTCGTCAAAAGGCATCACTTGAAGGTGGATGACCCCTGGCGGCTTTCCGTCGCAGCGCACGCCGATACCGTTTTCCCGCAAGCAGTCTTGAAGCAACTGAGCCAGCGCAGCGTCTTCGCCGGTCCAGATTTCCAGCGTGGCCGCAGCGGGCCTCCACGCGTGCCCCCGAGAAGCCGGCCGCTCGAGCGGCTCGTCCGCAAGGGCCAATGCTGAAGGCTCCATCGAGACAAACGGATTACCGTCGCGAATGCCGGCGAGGAGTTCCTTGGCTCTGGTCGCATCGGAAGCAAACGTGCGAACGGCATATTTCGGCCGCGGCATCCCTAACTCGAAAACCAAATGATCGTTCGTGGGTTGCACATGGTGCCGAATACCGGCTTGACGCAGAATTTGAATGACCTCGCTCACAGCTCCGGGATCCCCGCCGCGCCAGATTAGCTCAATGCGCTCATTGCGCTGGTGCTCGTCCAGCGGGCGCCCGCGTAATTCCTCCGGCACCAGCTCGACGCCGCAAACACTGCAGTGCGTGTGAGCCGGTGAGTATTCCGCGTCGCACAGCGGGCAATATTTCATGACCGGCTGCTCCTGCGGGGCCCCGCTTGGTGCGCTTTCTTCCGCCTTCTTTTGCTCGACAATCAAGACCGCCTTGCAATACGGGCAAGTCGCAAGGAAAGCGGAGCTTCGCCGACCGCAAGAGTGACACTCTTGCGTGGGATTGTAGGCTCGGCTGCTGGCCTGAATGGCACCGGCTGCGACGCTCAGAGCACGATCGAAGTCTTGCGAAAGAACATGTATCTGCGAGTCCGACCGCATCAACCCGCCGAGGATTCCGCCGGGCCTTTCGTCCACGTGTACGGGGATCTCGGCATCGCGCAAGGCGCAAGCCACACGTTCGAATTCATCTGCGTCCTTTCCGGTCCACAGGAGCCGGGATGGATTCACAAACGCTTCATTCGAATACAAAGAGCGAACCAGGAGAGCGTGGCACGAGGGGCAAATCGTGGCATTTTCCCGATATTCCGCGCGGCACAGGATGCAGTACTTCACGGATTAGCCTCCTGCGGCCGGAATGGTACATCAGAGCGACCTGATTGCTTTCAAGAATTAGCGCTGTCAGTAGCGTTCGACGGCGAGGGCTACGGCGTTGCCGCCGCCGAGGCATAGGGCGGCTATGCCGCGCTTTAGGTTGCGGCGCTGCAGCTCGTAGAGCAGCGTGACCAGGATGCGTGCGCCGCTCGCGCCGATGGGGTGCCCGAGGGCGACCGCGCCGCCGTTCACATTTACCTTTTCGGGATTGAGCTTGAGCTGGCGGGTCACCGCAATGGCGGCAACCGCGAAGGCTTCATTTAATTCGACCAGATCTACATCTTTGTCGCGGTCCCAACCAGTCTTGGCCAGCAATTTTTCCACTGCGTCGACCGGCGCCATCATCACCCACTTTGGCTCCACGCCGCTGACCGCTTGCGCCACGATGCGCGCCATTGGCTCCTTGCCTAGCCGCTGCACGTTGCGCTCGCTGGTTACAATCACCGCGGCCGCTCCGTCGTTCGTACCCGGCGCGTTGCCCGCCGTTACCGTACCGTCTTTCTTAAATGCAGGCTTCAGCTTCGCCAGCACTTCTATGCTGGTGTCTTCGCGGGGCGATTCGTCGTATTTGATCACGACTGACCCGGCCTTTTTCTGCGGGACTTCAATGGGAAGGATTTGCGCCTCGAAGAAACACGACTTGCGCGCGCGCACCGCTTTCTGGTGGCTTTCCACCGCGAAGCGATCCTGCTCTTCGCGCGTAATCCCGTATTTCTCCGCCACCAACTCGCCGGTCATGCCCATGTGGAAGTCTTCGTACGCGTCCCAGAGGCCATCGTGAATCATCGAGTCGACGAGCTTGCCATCGCCGAGGCGGTAGCCGGTGCGTGCTTGCGGGAGCACATACGGGCAGTTGGACATGGACTCCATGCCGCCAGCCAGGACGATTTCGGATTCGCCAAGCTGGACCGCTTGGGCGGCCAGCGCGACAGCTTTCAATCCCGAGCCGCAGACTTTGTTGATGGTCATTGCAGCGACGCGGGGGGCGCAGCCGCCTTTGAGCGCGGCTTGGCGGGCAGGGTTTTGGCCAAGCCCGGCTTGCACCACGTTACCCAGGATGGCTTCGTCGATGACTTTGGCGTCCAGGCCAGAGCGGCGGATGGCTTCGGCGACGGCTCTCGCGCCCAAGTCGACGGCGGAGAAGCTGGAGAGTCCACCTTGAAATTTTCCGATGGGAGTGCGGACGGCGGAGAGAATTACCGGGGTTTCCATGCAGGACCTCCGAATCAAGTATCAGTATATCGGATGCGGGAGACACGCGCCCCGCTTCGAAAAACGCGAGGCGTAAGGCAGACATCACGGGGTCCGCAAAGAGAACCAACAGGAAGAACAAAGATAACGCAGAGATGCCGAAGAGCGCAGAGGAAGCGCAGAGAAGAAGGAGGGTACAACCATGTTGTGCCCTCCTGACCCAGATCGAAACTGTGCTAGTTCGCGGCGCCCGCGGCGCTCGCTTGGTTTTCGTCGGCGCTCGGCCCGTAGAGGCCGGGGACCGCGATATCAAGCAGGCGGAAGTTGACGCCGAGCTGCGCGCGATGGTGAATGAGGTGATTCATCACCATACCGCGGATGCAGGCCACTCGCGGCATAGTGAAAATTTCGTTGCCGCCGGCTAGCAGCTTCCAGCCCTTCATCATCTCCTGGTCGCTCACCGACGCGAGGGCGGCACGCGCCTCCGCGGCTTCCTTGTCGAACACAGCAAGAAGATCCTTGCGATTTTCGATCTTGGGCGGCTGATACGAGGGGCCGTTCACCGGCGCATAGTCAAGTTCTTCGGTGTTGATGGTCATGGTGATCCAGCCGGGCAACGTAGCGATATGCCCGGCAAGCCAGCCGACCGTGCCGGACTTGTCGTGTGGTTTCCAGTTCCATTTATCGTCGGGGACGCGTTCGAGAATCTTGCGTGTGTTTTGCATTTCCTGATCGAATTCACCAAGCATGGATTGGCCGATAGTCATATTTGCCTCTCAAAAGGGAGATTCGCCTTGGGGGACCTTGCAGCGCAACGAATTCTAGGCGAATAAAAGGCGAAATGTCAAGTAAAATTTCGTTGAACACGCAACCGAACCTTGGCAATCCCTCGGCGGATGCAAAGTACCTGTTGGCCGATTGACATCGCCGCGCGCTTGCAGAGAATAGTCCCATGGCACACCAATTCACAACTTCTTATACGAAGGATGCGGGCGATCTGTTGCGCTACTACAAGAAGCTCGGCGACCGCGCCATTGCGCAGTGCACAGACGCGAATCTGTTCACCACGCTCGACCCCGAGGCGAATTCCATCGCCATCATCATCAAGCATATGGCCGGCAACATGCGCTCGCGCTGGACAGACTTCCTGACCACCGACGGCGAAAAACCGGACCGCAACCGCGATGCCGAATTTGAAGCGCCGCCGCAAACACGTGCCGGGTTGACGGCGCTGTGGGAGGCCGGCTGGAAGATTTGCCTTGATGCGCTGGACGCGCTGACTGACGAAGACTTGACACGTACGATCACCATTCGTACCGAGCCGCACTCCGTGATGCAAGCCATCAACCGCCAGGTCGGGCACTACGCACATCACGTGGGCCAGATTGTGTTTCTCGCCAAGCATTTCGCGGGCGAAAAATGGCAAACGTTGAGCGTGCCGAAAAGAAAATCGGAGGATTTCAACCGCCGCGTGGCCGCCGGCGAGCTTTCGCAGCGATAGTGCATTGGTCGCAGTCTGAGCATGATGGTCGAATACCAGCAAAGGTTCCGCCTCCTAAGGTTTCTCCCCGTTGTGCTCCGCTCTAAACGCCGAACTACACTTCACCCGCCACACATCTGCAAAATGCACCCTTAACCCAGCATTTGCCACACTTCCAATTTCGTTGCGCCGCAAGTCCTTTGTTTGCCACAGATCCTAAAAAAGGGGAGGGGGGCGACTACCGTTAGCTAAGTCCGGGGAGACAAAGTGCTCGCTGTCCCCGGGAAAAATCGAAAGCGAGAATCAGCGCGAGTAGGTGAAGAAGCAACGACCCAACGCGAAATCCGGTAGACCACGATCCCCGTTTAATGCTGTATTTCGCCGTTCAATGCAGGGAAACACCGTTTAGAGAAAGGTTTGGAGCCATAAAGCCAACTCCGGTAGACTAGATACTTGAGCTTTTGGGGCCTCCAGCTGGCGAAGTCACCTCAGGGTGAGCTTGCGACCTGGGGGGCGGCACGATCTTACGAGATGTAACTGAGGGTGAAGAATGCCGGATGTGATGAAGACATTGCTGTTGAATCCGCCGAGCTTTGAGAATTTTGACGGCGGAGCGAGTTCGCGATGGCCCGCGACGCGCGAGATTGAATCGTATTGGTATCCCGTTTGGCTGACCTACCCGGCAGGAATGATTCCCGGGAGCCGGCTTCTGGACGCCTCGCCGGCCAAGATCAACTGGCAGCACACGGTTGAGATCTGCAAGGACTATGAATTTCTCGTGCTGTTTACCTCAACGGTCGGATTTGAGAGCGACGTCAAGCTGATCCGCAAGATCAAGGAAGCCAATCCGAGCCTGAAGATTGCCTTCGTCGGACCGCACGGACACATCAAACCGGACGAAACTTTGAACGCCAGCCAGGACATTGACTTTGTAACGCGCGGGGAGTTCGATCATTCCGTGGTGGAGTACGCGCACGGCAAGCCGCTCAGCGAGATTCTGAGTGTCAGCTATCGCAAGGACGGAAAAATCGTGCACAACGCGGAGCGGCCGCAGTTGCACACAGAAGAACTGGACGCACTGCCGTTTGCCACCGACATTTACAAGCGCGACCTGAAGATCGAGAACTACAACGTCCCATTTTTGCTGCATCCGTTCGTTTCGTTCTACACCACGCGCGGTTGCCCGGCGCTGTGCACGTTCTGCATGTGGCCGCAAACGATCTCAGGGCACGCCTGGCGCACGCGTTCCACGGAGAATGTTGCCCGCGAAGTGAAGCAAGCCATCGAATATTTCCCACAGATGAAGGAGATTTTCTTCGACGACGACACGTTCAACATCCGCAAGGATCGCGTGCTGGATCTGTGCGGCAAGTTCAAGCCGCTGAAGTTCCGCTGGTCGTCGACCGCGCGCGTACACAGCGACTATGAAACGTTGAAAGGGATGGCGGACGCGGGCGCACGGCTGTTCATCGTGGGCTTCGAGTCGGGCGACCCGCAAATCTTGAAGAACATCAAAAAGGGCGCGACGGTGGAGATGGCGCGCACGTTCATGAAGAATTGCCGCAAGGTCGGCATTCGGGTACACGGCGATTTCATCATCGGCTTGCCGGGGGAGACCCGCGAGACGATTCAGAAGACCATCGATTTCGCCAAGGAACTCGACTGCGAGACGATCCAGGTTTCGCTGGCGCATGCCATGCCGGGCACGGAGTTGCATGACTCGATGGCAAAGCAAGGCTTCTTGAAAGTGGAAGCGCTGGCCGATTCCGGCGGGCACCAATTGCCGCACATTGAGTATCCGCACTTGTCCAAGGCGGAGATGATGGGCGGTGTGAACCGCTTCTACGACGAATACTATTTCCGTCCGAAGGTAGTCTGGCGCATCGTGCGCGAAGCGCTTTGGGACAGCAACGAGCGCAAGCGGCTGTACCACGAAGCGGTGGATTTCCTGAAGCTCCGCTCGGAGCGCTGGAAGTGGGTGCGCGAAGGCGGCGACGTCGAAAAGCCGATGATCGCCGTACCGGAATCGCCGTCCGCTTCCGGAAACGATTAAACTCACAACATGGGACACGAGTTGCGGATTCGGATCAAGACTCTCGTCATGATCCTGGCGATGGTGGTGTGCGCCAACGCCGGTGATTTGATGTTAAAGCGCGGCATGACGCAGATTGGCGCCGTGGAGATCTCCGCGTTGGGATTGCGCCACGCGTTTATGTCGACGGTCACGAACGGAACGATCTGGGTCGGCATCGTTTTCCTGGTCGGATTCATGGCCAGCTATATGACCGTGCTGAGCTGGGCCGACTACAGCTACGTTATGCCTGCGGGGGCTTTTGGGTATGCGCTGCTGACGCTGCTGGCGGTGGTGTTTTTGCATGAGAACGTTTCTCCGCGGAGGTGGGTCGGCGTCGTGCTGATTTGCGTTGGCGTGTTGCTTGTGGGGCAGACGCGGCCGCGCACCACGGAGGCGGTAGTGCGACAGGTGGCGGCATGACGCGCGTGGCGCTGCTGCTCGCGGTGCTTATCCTGGGAAGCACCGGCGGTGAAATTGCAATTACGCATGGAATGAAAGCCACTGGCGAGCCTGCGCGCCTGCGGCCGCGAGATCTATGGGCATTTCTTCGGCGCGCGCTGCGCAATGGATGGTTTTGGGCAGGCCTGCCGCTGATGGCGCTTTCGTTCTATTCGCTGCTGGTGCTGCTGTCGTGGCAGCCGATAAGTTTTGTGATTCCAGCTTCGGCGCTGAGCTACGTGGTGGGCACGCTGGGCGCGAAATATATTTTGCGCGAGCAGGTGAGCCCTGCGCGGTGGATCGGAGTGGTGCTGGTGTGCGCGGGAGTAGCGCTTGTTGCGGCTGGGTGAGAACAGCTCTTCGGGACGGAAGAGCGAACCAGGCTCAGAAGCCCTGGGAAATTCTGAATGGAGCCGCACCGCCGCGGCATGCGGCCTCGGAAACATTCTGCTGGCTGAAAGCGGCGGCAAAGCGGTGTACGCTAATCGCCCGGCCACTTCCGTGGCCGCTTCGCAACAGGTGCCATGACCGAAACGGTGATGTCGATGCTGCGCTTCGCTGTGTTAGTGCTTGCCGCCGGACCGCTGGTGTATTACTTGCTGTCGCTCTACTGCACGGTGGAATATTTTCGCGATCTTCGCAGATTGCCGCCCGATGATGATTCTTTCGCGCCGCCGGTCAGCATTGTGAAGCCGGTGCGGGGCATTGACAACGGAGCCTACGAAAACTTCGCGAGCTACTGCCAGCTCGACTACCCGGAGTACGAGCTAGTATTTGCGGCGGCCGATCCGCGGGATCCCGTGATTCCAGTTATCCAACAATTGCAGAAGGCTTTCCCCGACCGATCGATTCGATTTGTGACCGACGTGCCGCGCGTTGGCGAGAACAATAAAGTGAACAGCTTGTGCCGGCTGGTCAATGAGGCGCGATACGATTTGCTGGTGATGACGGACAGCGACGTTCGCGTGGAGCGTGATTACTTGCGCGAAGTGGTTGCTCCCTTTGCCGACGCAGGCGTGGGTGCAGTTACGTCGTTCTATCGCTGCGCGGGCGGGGGCACGATTGCCGCCGATCTGGACATGCTCGGGATGTGCATGGACTCGGTGCCGAGCGCGCTGATCGCACGGAGGCTCGAAGGCAATGTGCAATTTGCGTTTGGCTGGACCATGGCGACGACCAAGGAGCGGCTGGCGGAAATCGGCGGGTGGGAAGCGATGGCCAATCACCACTCCGACGATTTCGAGCTCGGAAATCGGATCGCTGCGAAGGGACATCGCGTGGAATTGATGCGCCAGCCGGTGTGGATGGTTTTTCCGAAACAAAGTTTCAGTCAATTCTTAAGACATGAATTGCGCTGGGCAATTGGGCTTCGCAACGTGCGGCCGGTTGGTTACGCAGGGATGATTTTTGCGCACGGTTTGCCGTGGACGATTTTGGCAGCATCCGTTGCTGCTGCTTCCGGCTGGGCTGGCATCGCCGGGGTGTATGTTGCCGCTTATCTGATCATGCGCATTGGACTGGCTTATGCAGCAGGCGTATGGGGACTGCGAGATCACAAGATTGCGTCGAAGCTGTGGCTTGCGCCGGTGCGTGATGCCGTCAGCGCTGCGGTATGGTTCGCCGGGTTTTTTACCGACCGAATTCAATGGCGCGGTTTGGAATATCGCGTGAGGAATCGACTGTTGGAGCCTGTCGGGGATTTACCGGCCACTAGGTTAGCTGGGCAGGAGCGTAACGCGCGGGGAATAAAGTGAGCCTGCCGTCTTTCATGGTTCTTGGTTTTATTTTTCCTGGCTGGCGCTTTTTCGTCCTGGTTGTTGCCGTTGTGCCGCTCGCGTATTACATCGCGGCGACGCTTGCGGCTTGGCGATTTTTCAATCGCGAGCGGGCGCGCAAGATTGCTCCCTATGCCCCCGAGGTTAGCTTGCTCAAGCCTGTGCGCGGCGTGGATTTTGGCTCTTACGAGAATTTTGTAAGCTTCTGTGTGCAGGAGTATCCGGAGTACGAAATTCTTTTCGGTGTAGGCGATCCTGCAGATCCCGCGGTGCCATTGATTCAACGGCTCATCGCGGAATTCCCGGAGCGGCGGATCGCCCTACTCGTCGGAGCGGAGCGAATCGGCGCGAATCGCAAGGTCAATATGCTGGCGCGCCTGGCGCACGAGGCGCGGTACGAGATTCTGGTTTTGACCGACGGCGACATCCGCGTGAGTCCAGCCTACCTGCGGGAAGTTGTTGCGCCCTTCGCGGACGCGAGAGTTGGCGCAGTGACTTCGTTTTATCGGGGTATTGCGGAAAAAAATCTCGGCGCGGAACTGGAGGCAATTGGCGCGGCGAGCGATTTCTTCGCAGGCGTGCTGATGGCCAACTGGATGGAGGGAATCACGTTTGGTCTTGGCGCTTCGATCGTCACAACGCAAAAATGGCTCGCAAGGGTCGGCGGCTTTGCCGCGATCGCGGACATGCTCGCGGACGATTACGAGCTAGGCCATCGCATAGCCGAGGCTGGAGGCAAGATTTTGCTTTCCCGCGAAGCCGTCTGGACGACGTATCCGGCGCAGACCGCGCTTGGTTTCTGGCAGCATCAGGTGCGCTGGGCGCGCACCGTCCGGCTTTGCCGCCCTCTCTCCTTTGCGGGGCTGATTTTCACGCACGGGTTGCCGTGGGCTCTGCTCGCCGCGCTGCTTGCGCCAGCGCCGTGGATTTCCGCTGCATACCTGCTTGCATATTTCGTTCTGCGATTGACGATGGCATGGACGGTCGGCGTTTGGGGAGTGCGAGACGACGTGTCGCGGCGCAAGCTTTGGCTGCTGCCGTTGCGCGATGCTGTTCATTTCATTGTGTGGCTGGGGAGCTTTGGATCCAATCGCATCAACTGGGGAGGAGAAGAATACATCATGGAGAAGGGACGTCTGGTGCCGGCGGACGCGGCGCAATTATCCGCTAACAGAGTGACGACCAACTTGCACCGCTAGGAAACAGGTTTTCCGCCTGCGAGCAACCACTGCGGTTGACGACCATAGGAATCCCTATTAAATTAGAAGAGTCGAATCGTGGCTGTCCCGATCTCGGGAAAGTGCTGCGATTCCTTTTTGTTCCTCACTGCTGGGAGGTCGTCCAATTGGTAGGACTCCAGACTCTGGATCTGGCTATCCTGGTTCGAGTCCAGGCCTCCCAGCCAATCTCTTAACGTCTAATGAATAAAACACGGCAGGCGGCGTCTTAGTTCTCGCAGCGGTATTGATTCTATTTTTGCGGAAAACCTTTTCCGAATAGAGGTCGTCCAACTTTCAAGCGAACGCTAGTGGCTGAGCCCCATCCCCGCCCTGGGCCTGCCAATTCGGCTTTATTCTTGAGCCGGGCCTTGTTCTTGATACCGGAACGCTGAAGACTGGGACGAAAATTCAGAAATGCTCGCAAAATAATGAATACGGATCGCCGGCAGCTAAGGGCAACTCCCAACAGATTGGTTTTTATCCAGTTGGATCACGCTAGCAGTGGCAAGGTTTTGAATCTTTCCGAGGGAGGACTCAGCTTTGAATCTTTTGCGCCCGTGCATCAGAATGGGCCAATTCGTTTCTGGTTCTCCCTCGATCTCTCGGAGCAAATCGAAGCCGTCGGCGAGATTGCCTGGACCGACGCCTCAAGGAAGGTTGGTGGGATGAGGTTTCTAGAAGTCAGCCAAAGTGCTCTCAATCAGATTCGAAAGTGGATCAGTCAAAACTCCGAACGCTCTGAGGCCATCACGACTGCGGCATCTGCTAACGCAACGGAGCTGGTTCCACTGGAGCGATACCGCTCTGCTACTCGTCGGCAATTTATTCGCGGCGTCTTTCTGGGGGTTTTGATCACTTCCGCACTGGCCGTACCAGCTGTCAAGTATTCCGGCGGCAGGATACAACTTGCGGCCCCACCACGGGCAGGTTCAGGACAAACGGCGCTAGCAAATTCAGAACCCCAAGCCAGGGTATCAGTTTCGGTATCTGCATCCAACGCAAGCCGCGGCTCGCTCGCGTTCCCTGCGGGAAAAACACAGCGGTCAACGCAGGCGGAGGAATTACAAGACAATTCCTTGGGATCCACCCATGTGAAACAGCGTCTGCAAGCGATCGATAATCCTTCAGCAGGAAATCCACCTACACTCTCAGTCGCGCTGGCCCAATCGCGTGAAACTAGGACCGCTAGAAAGAGCGTGGCGTCACCGCAGCAGTTATGGTCTGCCGTCCAAGGCGGAAATGTTCAGGCGGCGTTAACTCTTGCTGACCTCTACTTGCGTGGAGACGGGGTTCCAGTGAATTGCGATCAAGCACGTGTCTTACTACTCGTGGCTTCGAAAAAAGGAAATGCGCAGGCTGTCAAGGAACTGCGGGAATTGGATAGGACCGGCTGCCCAACTCCCGCACCATGAAGCTAGATGAATATCGTCCAGACTGAAATCACTTTGAAATTGCATGGAGGTCGACCCAGGCCGCGTTGCGTCGGCCGGACTCGAGTGTGGCGGCGATGAAGCGCATGCCTTCTACGCCGTCTTCCACGTTGGGCACGAGCAGCGACGCGAGTGATGGGCTGCGGCCGTCGCGGCGCGCGTAAATTTGCTCGGCGAGGTCGGTGTAGAGCTGCGCGAAGGCTTCCAGGTATCCCTCTGGGTGGCCGGCCGGAATGCGGCTGGCGTGTGCTGCGGGAGAGTTTCCTCCGGGTCCTGGACGGCGAATGACTTCCGGAGCTTCGCCGAGCTTTGCGAATTGCAAAGTATTCGGTTCTTCCTGGTGCCAATCCAAACCGGCTTTTTCGCCGTAGACGCGCAAACGCAAATTGTTAGCATTTCCCGTGGCCACTTGGCTGGCCCATAACGCGCCTTTCGCTCCCTCGGCAAACCGCAACAGCAGTTGCACGTTATCGTCAAGGCGGCGGCCTGGGACGAAGATGGAAACGTCGGCGGCGACTTCGCGGCAATGCAGGCCGGTTACGAAGCAGGCGATGTTGTATGCGTGCGTACCGATGTCGCCGAGGCTGCCGCCGGGACCGCTTTGAGCGGGATCGGTGCGCCATGCGGCTTGCTTTTGCCCGGTTTGTTCCAGCGGAGTGGCGAGCCAGTCTTGCGCGTATTCAACTTGCACGACGCGAATTTTCCCGAGCTGGCCGTCGGCGATCATCTGGCGCGCCTGGCGGACCATGGGATAACCCGTGTAATTGTGGGTAAGTCCAAAAATCAGGCCAGTGCGGCGCACGATAGCGGCAAGATCCAGCGCTTCTTGTACCGTCGTGGTCAAAGGTTTGTCGCAAATCACGTGAATGCCCGCTTCGAGAAAGGCTTTGGCCATGGGGTAATGAAGATTATTCGGCGTGACGATGGCTACGGCCTCGATGCGATCCGGCCGCGCGGCCTCAGCGCGGGCCATTTCTGTGTAACTGCCGTAAGCGCGGTCTGGCGCGATGTGCAGGTCTCGCGCTGCGGCGCGGCTGCGGGCGGCGTCGGAAGACAGCGCGGCGGCCACCAATTCGTAATGATCGTCCATGCGCGCAGCGATGCGGTGCACCGCGCCGATAAACGCGCCGGGTCCGCCACCGACCATCCCCAATCGGATGCGGCGTTTTCCTTGGCCCGCGTTTGTGCCTGAGATCATCGCTTCACCTGATTGTTTCGGAGTTAGGTCAGACCGAGCATGCGGCGGTTGGCTGCATCATCCGCGCCGGACTTTGCAAAATCATCGAAAGAAGAGCCGGAAGGTTGGATGATGTGGTGCGCGATAAACGGCGCGCCTTCGGCCGCTCCTTGCTCTGCGCTCTTGATGCAGCATTCCCATTCGAGGACCGCCCAGCCGTCGAAACCGAATTGCGTTAGCCTCGAAAAGATTCCGGCGAAGTCCACCTGCCCATCGCCGAGCGAGCGAAAACGCCCGGCGCGATTGATCCATGGCTGGTAGCCACCGTAGACGCCCTGCCGACCAGTGGGATTAAACTCCGCGTCTTTCACGTGAAACATCTTGATGCGCTGGTGATAGAAATCGATGTACTCCAAATAATCAAGCTGTTGCAGAACAAAATGGCTGGGATCAAAGAGGATGTTGCAGCGCGGATGATTGCCGGTGCGCTCGAGAAACATTTCGAACGTCACGCCGTCGTGCAGGTCTTCGCCAGGATGAATCTCGAAGCAGAGATCCACTCCAGCAGCGTCAAACTCGTTCAGAATGGGCTTCCAGCGCGCGGCCAATTCGTCGAAGGCGGCTTCGACCAACCCCGCGGGACGCTGCGGCCACGGGTACATGTACGGCCAAGCCAGTGCGCCGGAAAACGTGGCGTGGGCCCGCAACCCCAAATTCGCGGACGCTTTCGCGGCGAACTGCAGCTGCTCCACAGCCCAGGCCTGCCGGGCGCGCGGATTTCCCTTCGCCGACTGCGGTGCGAACCCGTCGAACACAATGTCATACGCGGGGTGCACCGCCACGAGCTGCCCTTGGAGGTGAGTAGAAAGCTCCGTGAGTGCCAATCTGTGGCGCGACAGTATCCCGCGCACTTCGTCGCAATAAGTTTTGCTCTCGGCGGCGCGCTTTAGATCGAACAAACGCGCATCCCAGGAGGGAATCTGCACGCCTTTGTAGCCGAGCTCTGCCGCCCAGCGGGCAATGTTTTCTAGAGTGTTGAACGGTGCTTCGTCCCCTGCAAACTGCGCCAGAAAGATCGCTGGTCCCTTGATCGTGTGCATCAGCGCCAACTCCCGAAACTTGACCGAACATCTTATTATGTTTTCTCCCTCCGTGCCTAAGTTCTCCTGCCGCAGCCATGGCCTTGTCCTTGTGAGCTTTGCCACCCGGGAGTAGACTTTTCGCCATCGATTCGTGGAGGTGCCTATGCCTCGCAACGTGCGCTGCGGGCTGATTCAAGTGCGCTGTGAATGGTCGCCCGAAAAGTTTTCGCTGGGCGACATCAGAGAGAAGATGATTGCCAAGCACGAACGATTGATCGCTATTGCTGGCAAGCAAAAAGTGCAAATCCTCGGTCTCCAGGAACTTTTCTATGGTCCTTACTTTTGCGCCGAGCAGCAAACCCGCTGGTACGAACTGACCGAGCGGGTGCCCAACGGCCCCACAATCTCGCGCATGCAGAAATTGGCGAAAAAACATCAGATGGTCTTGGTCGTTCCCATCTACGAGGTTGAAATGGCGGGCGTGTACTACAATACCGCCGCAGTGATCGATGCCGACGGCCGCTATCTCGGAAAATATCGTAAGCACCACATCCCGCACTGCCACCCTGGGTTTTGGGAGAAATTTTATTTTACGCCAGGAAATGCAGGTTACCCAGTTTTCGAGACGCGCTACGCGCGCGTCGGCGTGTACATATGCTACGACCGCCACTTTCCCGAAGGCGCGCGCATCCTCGGTCTCAACGGCGCCGAGATTGTCTACAATCCATCGGCTACGGTCGCCGGACTTTCCGAGTATCTTTGGGAGCTGGAGCAGCCCGCGCACGCCGTCGCCAATGCGTATTTCGTCGCTGCCATCAACCGCGTTGGCACGGAACAGCCCTGGAAAATCGGTGAGTTCTACGGAAAGAGTTACTTCTGCAATCCGCGCGGAAAAATCGTGGCGCAGGCTAGTCGCGACAAGGACGAACTCCTGGTTGCCGACTTGAACCTTGACGAAATTCAGCAGGTCCGCGATACGTGGCAGTTCTATCGTGATCGCCGGCCGGAATCTTACGGTGAAATCACGCGCACGCGCGCGGCCGCAAACGCCGCCGCCGCGGACTGACCGTGCAACCAAATGGAGCAAACCATGGCTACCGCCGTCTCAACTTCGCAAACCTGCCGCAATTTCATCAATGGCCGGTGGGTTGAATCTTCCGCGACGCGCGCCTCAGAGCGCCGGAATCCCGCCGACCTCGACGAAGTGATTGGCTTTGCGCCGCTCTCTACGCGCGAAGAAACGCGCGAGGCGGTATCCGCGGCGCGCGCGGCATTTCCTGCCTGGCGCGACACCCCTGCTCCGGTGCGCAGCCGTGTAATCGCGAAAGCCGCGGCGTTGATGGAGCAGCAAAAGGACGAACTTGCGCGCTTGATGACGCGCGAAGAAGGCAAAACGCTGAAAGACGCGCTGGGCGAAGTCCAGAAATCCATCAACATTCTTGAGTTCATGGCCGGAGAGGGTCGCCGCGTGGGCGGCGAAACTCTGCCGAGCGAACTGCCAAAGAATTTCGCATACACGCTCAAGCAACCCCTCGGCGTGGTTGCCGCGATTGCGCCCTGGAATTTTCCTGTCTCTATCCCGGTCTGGAAAATCGCTCCGGCGTTGGTGGCTGGGAACACCGTTATCTTCAAACCCGCCACCCTCACGCCATTCACGGGCGCGAGAGTGATTCAGATTTTCGAGCAAGCGGGCGCTCCCGCAGGCGTGCTTAATATGATCGTCGGCTCCGGTAGCCAGGTCGGAGATGAACTTCTGCAGCATCCCGACGTTCGGGCCATTTCTTTCACCGGCTCCAACGAGGTTGGCAGCGAGCTTTATGCTCAAGGCGCGCGGCGGATGAAGAAGTGCCAGTGCGAAATGGGCGGCAAAAATCCGCTGGTGATTCTCTCGGACGCCGATCTCCCGCTCGCCGTGGAGTCAACGGTCTTCGGCGCCTTCGCTTCCACTGGCCAGCGCTGTACCGCCACGAGCCGGGTTATCATCGAAGAATCCATTGCCGACAAGTTCATGCAGCTTCTCGTTGAGCGTGCCTCCAACCTACGGACGGGCAATGGCCTCGAGGCGGGTATCGACATGGGACCCGCCGTTGATGAGTCGCAACTGAAAACCGATCTTCACTACATCGAAATCGGCAAAAAGGAGGCGAAGCTGATGCTGGGCGGCGAGCGTCTCAGCGGCGGCGCATATGATCGCGGATATTTCGTCCCACCGACCATTTTCGATCAGGTCGCACCGGACTCCACGATCGCACAGGAAGAAATCTTCGGCCCGGTGCTTTCGATAATTCGCGTGCGCAATTTCGACGAAGCCTTGCACGTCGCCAACTCCGTCCGCTACGGACTCTCCAGCTCGCTTTATTCCAACGACGCAGCGAAAATTTTCGAGTTTATCGACCGCATTGAGACGGGGATCACTCACGTGAATTCGCCCACGGTCGGCGGCGAAGCGCAGCTTCCGTTCGGCGGGATGAAAGCCACCGGCGTGGGCATGCGCGAAATGGGCCGCGTCGCTATCGACTTCTTCACCGAACTGAAAGCCGTCTATATCGATTTCACTGGACGCAAGCGGGAATCCAACATCTACTAGCCGCGATGACTGACGTTCACACCGCAACTCTTGCCGCCGATACCATCCGCGAGAGCTCGCTCTACAACAAAGACCTTGCGCCCGTCTCAGCGGAGCGCCGCACGTGGCGCACTTACAACTACGCCGCGCTGTGGATCTCTATGAGCGTCAATATCCCGACTTATATGCTGGCCAGCGGAATGATCGCCGGCGGCATGAACTGGAAACAGGCGTTGTTCACCGTTTTCCTCGGCAATGTCCTCGTGCTCATTCCCATGCTGCTCAATGCGCACGCCGGCGCGCAGTACGGAATTCCGTTCCCGGTGTTCGCGCGTGCCTCATTCGGTGTGCTTGGCGCGAACGTTCCTGCGATTCTGCGCGCCCTGGTGGCTTGCGGCTGGTTCGGGATCCAAACTTGGATTGGCGGCGAAGCCATCAACGCCATGCTCGTCGCGCTCACTCCTAGATGGGGTCACTTCGCGTACGGGCCAGCATTGTGCTTCGCAACGTTTTGGCTGCTGAATGTCGCGGTGATTTTGCGCGGCATCGAAACCATTCGCTTCTTGCAGGGCATCTCCGCGCCCTTCTTATTGCTGATCGGTTTCGCGCTGCTGCTTTGGGCGCGCAGCAAAGCCGGCGGCTTCGGCCCCATGCTCGCGACGCCCTCTAAATTCCAAAGTTTCGGCGAATTTTTCCGCTTTTTCGTTCCATCGCTTACGGGCGTGGTCGGCTTCTGGGCCACCGTGTCGCTTAACATCCCCGACTTCACCCGCTACGCCCGCAGCCAACGCGACCAGATGATCGGCCAGGCCCTCGGGCTTCCAGCCACGATGACGTTCTATTCCTTCATCGGCATCGCCGTAACATCGGCCACGCTCATCATTTTCGGGCAAGCGCTATGGGACCCGGTTGCGGTGCTCTCGCGGCTCGGCAATCCCTTCGCCGTCGTCATCGCTATGCTTGCTCTGCTGATGGCCACGCTCAACGTCAATGTCGCAGCCAACGTTGTCTCTCCCGCCAACGATTTCTCCAATCTGTCGCCGCGGCGCATCAGTTTTCGCACGGGAGGCCTAATCACTTGCCTGGTGGGCATCGCCATGCAGCCCTGGAAGATCATGGCCAACTATGGGAGCTACATTTTTGTCTGGTTGGTCGGCTATTCCGGATTTCTCGGCCCCATCGCTGGAGTCTTGATTTGCGATTATTTTATCGTGCGCAAGAGATATTTGATGACGGAGGACTTGTATCTGCGCGGTGGCTATTACGAATATTCGCATGGCTTCAACTGGCAAGCTATCGCCGCGCTCGTTGCCGGAGTCGCTGTCGCCTTTATCGGCTTGCTCCTTCCGCCGCTACGCATCCTTTACAATTACGCCTGGTTCGTCGGATTCGGAGTCAGCTTCCTCACCTATCTCGTGCTGATGAAAGTCAACCAGCCTCAGGCGATCGCCCAAGCTGCCGACTAAAGGAGTGCCATGGATTTTGGCATCACCATAAAACCCGACCTCAGCATCGACCGCATTATCAGCCTCACGCAGCAGGCGGAGTCCTGCGGGTTCACCTACGGCTGGATCTTCGATTCTCACGTCATCTGGATGGAGCCTTTTCCGCTGCTCACGCTGATGGCCGCCAACACCAGGGCCATGCGTCTGGGCACTTGCGTCACCAACCCCGCGGTCCGCGACGTGACTGTTTCCTCTAGCCTCTTCGCTACGCTAAACGTTTTCTCGCAGGGCCGCATGCAGTTGGGCATCGGTCGTGGTGACAGCTCGCGCCGTGTCCTCGGCAAGAAGCCCACCACGTTAGAGAACCTGGAAGAGTTTGTGCGCATTTTTCGCGCGCTCAACGATGGAAAATCCGTGGAACTCGACGGTGTCAGTACGCGGTTTCCGTGGGCAACGGCTGGCGTACCGGCGGTCTGGGTCGCGGGTTATGGCCCGAAGGCGCTGCGCACGGCTGGCCGCATCGGCGACGGCGTTATTCTGCAATTCGCCGATCCTGACCTGATCGAATGGTGTCTTGGCTTCGTCCGCGAAGGCGCCCGTGAGGCCGGGCGCGATCCTGCAAAAATCGAAGTGATGGCCGCCGCTCCCGTTTGGGCTTCCGATGATCTCAAGTTCGCGCGGGAGCGCGTCCGCTGGTTTCCCGCGCTCGTTTCGAATCACGTGATGGACCTGATCTCCAAATACAAGCCCGAAGAGCTCCCCAAATCGCTGATCTCCTACGTACAGAATCGTGGCAAGTATGATTACATGCACCACTGCGAAGTGGGCAGCGATAACGCTGATTTTGTCACCGACGAAATTGTCGACCGCTTCTGCCTCGTCGGCCCCGTCGAGCAGCACCGCAAGAAACTCGAAGCCTTACGCAAAGTTGGCGTGACGCAATTCAACATCTACCTGATGTGCGGCGAGGAAGAAAAAACATTGGAAGTCTATGCCCGCGAAGTCCTTCCTCACTACCGAAATGCTGTTTCCAAATCCACGGTTTAGGTCGAGGCCCATAAATGCGTTTTGACACGGTAATTCGAAGCGGGACGGTAGTGACCGCCACGGACACATCCGTGGCCGACATCGGCATCCTTGGCGACAAGATCTCTGCCATCGGCGCAGGGCTCCCCATCGAAAACGCCGGGCGCACAATTGATGCCGCAAATCACCTCGTAATTCCGGGCGGCATCGACGTGCACACGCACCTGGACATGCCCTTCGGGGGCACAACCAGCGCGGACGATTTCGAAACGGGCACTATCGCCGCGGCGTTTGGCGGCACGACCACGCTCATCGATTTTGCCATTCAATACAAGGGACAGAGCCTGCGCCAAGCTTTCGACACCTGGATGAAAAAAGCGCAGCCCAAAGCAGTCGCGGATTATGCCTTCCACTGCATCATCACCGACCTTGGTTCCGCGCAGCTCGAGGAGATGGGCCAACTCGTCCGCGACGGGGTCACCAGTTTCAAGTTGTTCATGGCCTATCCAGGCGTGTTCATGCTCGACGATGCGACAATTTTTCGTGCCATGCGCCAAGCGGCGAAGCATTCTGGGTTGATTTGCATGCACGCAGAAAACGGCGGTGCGATCGATGTAATCGTTCAGCAAGCGCTGGCCGACGGCAAGCGCGCGCCGAAATATCACGCGCTCACCCGTCCTACTACCGCCGAAGCCGAGGCGACGGGGCGCGCCATCGCTCTCGCCGAGATGGCCGGCGCACCCGTCTACATCGTGCATCTCTCCTGCAACGAAGCGCTGGAAAAGGTACGCGAAGCGCGCGACCGCGGCCTTCCCGCATACGCGGAAACTTGTCCGCAATACCTGTATCTATCGCTGGAAAATATGGATGCGCCCGGTTTCGAAGGTGCGAAATATGTTTTCACGCCGCCGCTCCGCGAAAAATGGCACCAGGAGAAACTCTGGCAAGGGCTTGCCAGAGACACGCTGCAAGTCGTCTCCACCGATCACTGCCCGTTTTGTTTCAAGGAACAAAAGGAATTAGGCAAGGATGACTTCACAAAAATCCCCAATGGCGGACCGGGCATCGAACATCGCTTGAGCCTCATCTACACGGGCGGCGTACATGGCAAACGATTTTCACCAAATCGCTTCGTGGAGCTTGTCTCCACAACCCCGGCAAAACTTTTTGGGTTGTATCCTCGCAAAGGCACGATTGCAGTAGGATCGGACGCCGATCTCGTCATCTTTGATGCCGATCGGGAAGAGACCATCAGCGCGAAAACGCACCACATGCGCGTCGACTATTCCATGTTCGAAGGCATCCGCATCAAAGGAGTTCCGCGGACCGTGCTGTCGCGCGGGCGCACCATCATCGATTCTGGGAAATTCGTAGGCCGTCCCGGGTCGGGCCAGTTTCTCCGGCGCCAAACCTACTCCGGGATCTGAATTGCTCAAGCGTGGGGTACTTTGTTCTCGTAGGTATCGTAGCTGGCGGCGATGGTGCGAATTTCCTCGAGCGTTTGCTCACGGTGCAGAACGCCGTTTTCCAGCACGGTCTCGAGCTGATCGTCCACACGGGCGCGAGATGCACCATCGACCTTGATGGTCCTGAATTCCTGGCCTTCCTTCAGCAAGATGAATCGCCCGGCGCGTGAGTCCTTGCCGGGGTCGGTGACCGGCTGCTTGTAGACGTCGTGCCATTGGCCATTGATGTCGATGGCGGAGCATTTCAGCGCGAAACGCAGCGTGTCGCGGTTGATCTGTTGCAGAAGCGCGCCACCCATGCCGAAACTCCAGTTGTCCATGGACCAGCCTTTGCGAGTTATCTGGAAAATCATATTTTGAATGGTGTGGTAGTTCACGCCGTCGCCCTGAATGAAGCGGACCTGCGGCGCAATCACCTTCCAGCCTTTGCGGTTGACTTCGTAGCCGAACTTCTCCGCGGCGATGTTGAAAATCTCTTCCAGGACCGCGACAGCATCGCCGCTATCGGGGCGAATGACTAGCGTGCCTTTGCGCTGCATGACTTTGTCCCGCAGCTTGCCGCCCCATAGATTGCGGACCGCGTTGTAGATGTCGTAAGAATCGCTGACGCACGCGACGATCCCCTCGGGCACGTTATCCAGCACATTTTCAAAGGCATCGACCTCGTGGTCCTTGCCCCACGCAGTCATGGCGGAGTGCTCGGAGGCGGGAATGCTGATGCCTGGCATATCCGCGCCGTAGTATTGCCGCAGCAGCTCGATTGCGGCGAGATTATCTGTTCCCAGAAAATTGAAGAGGTGTGCCGCGCCTCCGATGGCCGCGGATTCACGGCTGCTTACGCCGCGGAAACCAAAGTCGTGCAGCTTGAAAGGCAAGAGTGTTGGATCACCGGTGCGCACCAGCGCTTCGCCGATGGCCTGTTTGATGGCGCGGCTGAGCGTGGCCACAGTGACCGGATACCAGACTTGAAGCAAAACGGTTTCCGCCCAATTCGTCAGCCAGTAAAATTCCGGGTCGGTGTTTTCAATGGTGATGATGGCATTTTGCGCGGCAACGAAAGAACCTTCTTTGACAGCCTTGATTCGCAGCGGCAAGACTCCGCGATATTTTGCGTGCAGACTTTTCCAGCCTGCATAGTTAAAGCACTTGGGATTTCCAGAAAAATGCATTTCCGCGAATCGCCGTGCTTCTTCGATGTCCTCCACGGTGAAGACCGTTCCCGCAAAGTTCGCTTTAACGATGTATTGCAGCCCGGCTACTTGTGCGTGATCGAAAAAACCACCTCGCGAGCAAACGTAGGAATAAATGAAGCGCGTGTTGGGCGGATATTGCCACCAATGCGTGAGTTTGTAGCTGTCGGTGTTGAGGATCGGATTCAGGCGAAGGGGCTGGATAGCGATCTCCTTGGTATGCAGGCTGCGCCCTTAGAGGGGCGCCATGGGCATCGTCATAGCTGGTCCAGGGTGAAGGCCACGAAAAGAAGGTGCTGTTCACGCTGGATTTGCAGGACTACCGGCGCGCCGGGTTGCAGGGATTTTAGCGCGTTCCGCAATCGCTCGAGCGTGGTCATAGGCTGGCCGTTCAACGTTCGGATTACGTCACCCGTGGTAAGGGGAATCTCCGCGCCTTCGGTGGAGCGCGCCACAACGATGATCCCAAACGGGTCGCGAAGTTCATCCACCGCACCGGCGATTTGCTGATCGATTTCAACGCCAATGATGCCGAGCGGCCGCACCAGGTTCTTCTCGGGATCAGCGAGGGAAGCGACCTGGTCCATTTCATGTGGCGGCTCGGCTACGTGAACATCGAAGGCCAGCTTTTCTTTGACGCGCAGAACTTCCAGATGCACCTTGGCGCCAGCCTCGACAGACATAAGCCGGAAGGAAACGTAAGGAACGCTTTCGGCCATGCGGCCATCGACGGTCAGCAGGATATCCCCAACGCGAACTCCCGCAGCTAGCGCCGGGCTTCCCGGGAGAACGTCGGAAACAATCACGCCATAGCTTCGCGGAAGATTCAGGGCAGCGGCAAGAACCGGCGAGATGGACTGAATGCCGAGGCCGATTTGTGCGCGGTGAATGTGGCCGATTTTGCGAAGCTGGTGATACGCGACGCCCACGATATTGCTTGGAATGGCAAAGCCGAGTCCTTCGTTTCCGCCAGACTGCGACAGGATGAAAGTGTTGATCCCAACCACTTCACCGTCGACATTGACCAGCGGCCCGCCGGAATTACCGGGATTGATGGGCGCATCGGTCTGAATGTAGGCCATCGGAGAGTCCGGATCGATCTGGCGCGCGACGGAAGAGACCACGCCGAGGGTGACGGTATTACGCAGGCCTTGCGGGCTGCCAAAGGCCAGTACAACTTCACCTTGGCGGATATTGCGATATAACGCTAGGGGAAGTGCGGCAAACTTTACGTTATCAGCCTTCAACAGCGCGAGGTCGATTTCCTTATCGACGCCGACCACGCGGGCGGGCACGATATTCGTGCGTGTGGCTAGAATGGCTGCCAGCGAACCGTCCGATGCGCCCTCGGGCACAACGATCTGAACACGCTGCGCTCCCGCAACAACGTGCGCGTTGGTGACGATGTAGCCGTCGGGATCGATGACAAAACCGGAACCTATGGCGCGCTGCCGGCCAATGACGCCAGCGGTGTTGCCGTGCTCGCCGGACTCAATGGGGCCGTAACCGGTGACCAATATCTGCACGACGCTAGGCGAGACTTTCTTGATCAAAGCGTCGACGGACTCGTTGAGCTTGCGGAGTGTGTTGTCGCCGCGATCCTGAGCCGTAGCGGGTGCGCTCGGTATCTGCAAGAGGCACAGAAATGCAGCGGCGAACAAGTTAAGAGCGCTCTTTCTGTTGATGCGGCGGTTAGTCATCGGAAGACCCTTCCTGAGGTGTCGCATAGTTCTAGAGCGAGCCCCAGCGGACTGGTCTCCATAGGTTATAACGAATTGGATTGCCAAGGTGGTCGGCGAGTGCTCGGCTAGGTCCATTATCCCCCGGAGGAGCACGAGGCTTCGACCTCCTTCCCAAGTCGGCGCCCAAGTGTCCTAGCGGGCACGCTGGTTGCGCGCAAAGAGGATGCGAAGACGAAAAAGTGACAGCATGGTGTGTTGCTTTTCGCGACTAAGGGAATCTAAGAAGACATGCCACGCATACAGACCATCGAAGACGTCAAGCTGGAAGAGGCACGTACCCGGAAGAAGCATTGGAAGCGCTGGGGCCCTTATCTCTCAGAGCGGCAATGGGGCACTGTGCGCGAGGATTACAGCGCGGGCGGTACCGCGTGGGAGTATTTTCCGCACGATCACGCTCGCTCAAGAGCATATCGATGGGGCGAAGACGGCATCGGAGGCATTAGTGACAGGCACCAGATGATTTGCTTTGCCCTGGCGATGTGGAATGGGCACGATCCCATCTTGAAGGAGCGGCTGTTCGGCTTGACGGGCAATGAAGGGAACCACGGCGAAGACGTTAAGGAGCAATATTTTTATCTGGATTCGACGCCAACGCACAGCTACATGCGCATGCTCTACAAGTACCCTCAGGCGGAGTTTCCGTATGCGCAGTTGGTGGAGGAAAATCGGCGCCGCGGCAAGGATCAGCCGGAATTCGAGCTGCTCGACACCGGCGTATTTGCGGACAACCGCTATTTTGACGTGTTTGTGGAGTACGCGAAGGCCGACGTCGAAGATATCTTGATTCGCATCACCGCTCTGAATCGCGGGCCACAAGCGGCGACATTGCACTTGCTGCCTTCTCTGTGGTTTCGCAATACGTGGTCGTGGGGCAAAGATCCGCGCCGTCCCTCGGCGCGGATTGCTACTTGTGTACCAGGAAGCCTTTGCACCGAGCTGGAGCACTGGCAGTACGGAAAGCGTTGGTTGTTGTGCGCGGGCGAGCCCGAGCTTCTTTTCACCGAAAACGAAACGAACACTCAGCGGTTGCTTGGAGAGAAGAACCGATCGTACGCGAAGGACGCGTTTCACGCCTATGTGATTCAGGGCGACAAAGTGGCGGTGAACCCCCAGCAGGCAGGGACCAAGATGGCTGCGCTGTACCGGCTCGAGCTTGGCGCTGGCGAATCTGTGACCCTGAAACTAAGGTTGACGGATATGGAACCGCTCGGCGCGATGGACGGCAATTCGCCGATGGTAGGAGCGATCAACGCGCCTGGATACGCCGAGCGCGCGGAAGGCGTTCCGGGCACGAATGATTTTGCCGCCGGCTTTGACGATGTGTTTGCGCGGAGGCAGAAAGAGGCGGACGATTTCTACGCCTCACGCGTTCCCAAAGAAATGGCCGCTGACGCCAGGCTCGTGATGCGGCAATCCTTCGCCGGTATGTTGTGGTCCAAGCAGTTCTATCACTATGACGTGCGCACATGGCTCGATGGCGATCCCGCGGGCCCGCCCCCTCCAAAAGAGCGGTTGCAGGGGCGCAACCATGACTGGACGCACCTGTACAACGACGATGTGATTTCAATGCCGGACAAATGGGAGTATCCATGGTATGCAGCTTGGGACTTGGCGTTTCACACCATTCCCATCGCGCTCATCGATCCGGACTTTGCGAAGGAACAGCTCATTCTGCTGCTGCGCGAGTGGTACATGCACCCGAACGGCCAATTGCCCGCATATGAGTGGGCTTTCGGGGATGTGAATCCGCCGGTGCACGCGTGGGCGGCCTTTCGAGTTTACAAAATTGAGCGGCGCTTGCGAGGAGTGGCGGATCGAGGGTTTTTGGAAAAAGTGTTTCACAAGCTGTTGCTGAATTTCACTTGGTGGGTGAACCGCAAAGATCCAGAGGGCATGAATATTTTCCAGGGCGGATTCTTGGGGCTCGACAACATTGGAGTGTTTGACCGCTCCGCGCCGCTTCCCACCGGCGGGCATCTGGAGCAATCCGACGGCACGAGCTGGATGGGCATGTATTGCCTGAACATGCTGGCCATCGCGCTGGAACTGGCGAAGGAAGATGCCGCGTATGAGGACGTGGCCAGTAAGTTCTTCGAACACTTCGTGCACATCGCGCACGCGATGAACGACATGGGCACGGATGGCCGGTCGTTGTGGGATGAAGAGGACGGTTTTTACTATGACGTGCTACACCTGCCGAATGGCGAGGAGCATTTTCTGAAGATTCGTTCGATGGTCGGTTTGATTCCTCTGTTTGCCGTGGAAACGCTGGAGCCGGAGATCGTGGATCGCTTGCCGGGTTTCAAACGGCGCATGCAGTGGTTCATCGATAACCACCCGGATATGCCGCGACACATCGAATCGACGCAGCGTTCGGCGCGTGGCGTGCGGCGGCTGCTCTCGCTGGTGGGCCGGCGGCAGTTGAAGCGTGTGCTGGAGCGCATGCTGGACGAGTCGGAATTTCTGTCGCCGTACGGAGTACGCGCGTTATCGCGGTTTCACGCGGATCACCCGTATGAAGTTGCGGTGAATGGCCACGTTAACCGCGTGGACTATGAGCCCGCGGAGTCGACCTCCGGGGCCTTCGGCGGCAATTCGAATTGGCGCGGCCCCATCTGGTTTCCGGTGAATTATCTGCTCATCGAATCTCTGCAGAAGTTTCACCACTACTATGGCGAGGATTTCAAGGTGGAGTTTCCCACGCGTTCCGGCAGCGAATCCGATTTGTGGCAGGTTGCGGGAGAGATTTCGCGGCGGCTGATTCGGATTTTTTTGCGCGGGAAAGACGGTCGGCGGCCGGTGGCCGGCAGCACAGAGATTTTCAACAACAATCCGCAATGGAAGGATTTGATCTTATTTCACGAATACTTTCATGGCGACAATGGAGCGGGAATTGGGGCCAGCCACCAGACTGGATGGACGGGGCTGGTGGCGAAATTGATTGAGCAGAGCGGTGAATAGCAGCGCAGCGGTGGAAATCAAATGAGTGCGGCAATTCAATTTGGGCGCGAGGTTTGCGGCAATCTGGAAGCGGCGGAGGCGCGCGAGTGGCTGGTTACCAACGGGATTGGCGGGTATGCCTCGGGGACGATTGCCGGCGGAATTACCCGGCGGTATCACGGACTGCTGGTTGCGGCGCTGCAGCCGCCAGTTGGGCGGGTACATCTAGTGGCAGCTTTGGACGAGATTGTGCGATACGGCAGCGCTGAATTCGCGTTAGCGACGCATCGATGGGTGGGCGACGCGGTCGAGCCAAAAGGATTTCAGTATATCGAGGGATTTCGGCTGGACGGTGCTACTCCCGTTTGGACTTATGCGCTTGGCGACGCCCGGCTGGAGAAGCGCGCCTGGATGCAGCAGGGCACGAACACAACTTATGTGCAATACAGGTTTGTGCAGGGAAGCGCGCCGATCGAGATGGAGTTGAAGGCGCTGGTGAACTATCGCGATTTTCATGCTTCTACCCATGCGGGTGACTGGAAGATGCTCGTTGATGCGGTGGAAGATGGCGTCAGAATCCTGGCGTTCGACGGGGCCGCGCCGTTTTATCTGAAGAGCACGGAAGCAGCTTGCGAGGCGCGGCATGAGTGGTATCGCGACTGCTTTCTTCCAGCGGAACGAGCACGCGGTCTGGATGATCGCGAAGATCATCTGTTTGCAGCTCTTTTCCGAGCGAAGCTGCGCCCCGGCGAGAGCTTCACGATTGCCTTGACGACCGAAGAAACCGCGGCGCTTGACGGCGAACTAGCGCGGGCACAGCGCGCTGCTCATGAAGCGAAAATTGTGGACGCCTGGAATGCGCAAGGCAAAGCGATTTCCGCTGGGTCGCCGGAGTGGTTGCGGCAGCTTGTGCTTGCGGCGGACCAGTTCCTCGTGAAACGCGCCTTGCCGGGCGAACCGGACGGGCGCAGCGTCATCGCAGGGTATCACTGGTTTGGAGATTGGGGCCGCGACACCATGATTGCGCTACCGGGATTGACCCTGGCAACCGGTCGCGCGGAAGTGGCGCGGCAGATCCTGCTGGCTTTTGCAAAATATGTCGACGGCGGGATGCTGCCGAATAATTTCCCGGATGCCGGCGGCAAACCGGAATATAACACCGTGGATGCGGCGCTCTGGTACTTCGAGGCCGTGCGGCAATATTGTGCGGCGACTCGCGACACGCAAACACTAAAGAACCTCTTCCCCGTGCTGGTGGGAATTGTCGATGCGCACGTGAAAGGCACGCGCTACCAGATCCACGTGGATCCAGCCGATGGTTTGCTGTACTCGGGCCAAGCTGGCGTGCAACTCACATGGATGGATGCGAAGGTCGGCGACTGGGTGGTGACGCCGCGCACCGGCAAGGCTGTTGAGATCAACGCGCTGTGGATCAACGCGCTCGAGACAATGGCGCAACTCACGCGAGAATTAAAGAGCTCAAGCGATGCCTATCAAACCCTTTCTAGCAAGGCCAAGGAAGGCTTCCGCAAATTTTGGAACGCAGAGCGGCAGTGCTGTTACGACGTGATCGACGCGCCCGGCCTGGGCAACGATGCTTCACTGCGGCCCAACCAAATTCTTGCGGTGTCTCTGCCGATAAGCCCGTTGACGCCCGAGCAGCAAAAAGCCGTTGTTGACATTTGTGCGGCACAACTGCTGACGCCGTACGGGCTTCGCAGCCTGGCACCCGGTGAGACCGGCTACCAGGAGCATTACGCTGGCGGGCCTCGCGAACGCGATGCCGCTTACCACCAGGGAACGGTTTGGGCCTGGCTGCTCGGCCCTTTTGCGCTGGCGCATCATCGGGTTTACGGAGATCACGTGGCAGCGATGAGCCTTCTCGAGCCGCTAGGAGCGGCGATTCAGAGATACGGGCTTGGCACGCTCGGAGAGATTTTCGACGGTGAGGCGCCGTTTGCTCCGAAAGGATGTATCGCGCAGGCTTGGAGCGTTGGTGAAGTCCTGCGGGCTTGGGTCGACTTGGCGCAGGAATCGAATTCAGCGAGCAACCGCGCAAAAAAGCCGCCAACAAACGCTGCACCCTGACGAAGGTCGCTACGTTTCGTATAGCTCGATCAGGATCTTGCCGGAATTGACCGAGGGAACCAGGAAAAAATTGACACGAGTGCCGCCGGCGCCCGGGCGGGTTTGCGGGTAGATTGGCTGCACGCCGAAGTTTTCCTTCAGGATTTGCGTGGCTCGATCTACATTGCTGCAGTGGAACTCCACTTGTTGCACGCCTTCCCCAAATTTCGCAAGGTAGCGCGCAATGGCGCCTTGCCCACCGGGATCGCCTGTCGTCAATACATCCAGAGCAATATCGTCCGGAAAGTGCAGCTCGAATTCTTCGGCGTCTTGATCCGGCGGCACGCGCGCCAGAGGCGGCAAGCCGTTGGCTTCGCGAATGCGCGCGAAGGTTGCGCGCTTTACCGCTAAACCCACGGTAACGGCAGGACTCGCGCCGAAAAGCTCGGCGAACCCCGGATTGCTCCACCATATATAGACGACGCGATCGGCCGGCGCTCGCCCGCGGCGATAAATCTCCGTTGCAGCCGCGGAGCGCATGACGGGGTCGCTCGAGGAAAGGTCAGCGACGGCGGAGGCGAGCGGGCTGGACATGGATAACCCAAGATTGTAGCGTGAGGGCTGGGCGAAACGAAGCGCGCCCACAAGTAACCAAAGGGCCGCGTATTTCATCGGAATGCTATGCCAAAGCCAGTGATGTTGACGGTGGACGACGATCCAGAAGTGTTGCGCGCGATTGAGCGCGACCTTCGCGGCCATTACGCCGAGCGCTACCGCGTGATGCGCGCGAACTCCGGCAGCGCGGCGCTCACCACACTCCGCGAGCTCAAAGCTCGCAATAATCCCGTGGCGCTCCTCCTGGCCGACCAGCGCATGCCGCAGATGGACGGAGTAGGCTTTCTCACCCAAGCGATGGACATTCATCCGCAGGCCAAGCGCGCGCTGCTCACCGCGTACGCCGACACTAACGCCGCGATCGATGCGATCAACGAGGCACGCGTGCACTACTACTTGATGAAGCCGTGGGATCCGCCAGAAGAAAAACTGTTCCCGGCCCTCGATGACCTGCTGCACGACTGGGCCGCTCAGTTTCGGCCGCCGTACGAAGGCATTCGAGTGTTGGGCACGCGCTGGTCCTCACGCTCATACGAGCTACGCGATTTTCTCGGCCGCAATCAAGTGCCGTACCAGTGGATCGATATCGAGATTGCGGCGACGGATCCCGAAGTGCGCCGGCTGATCGAGTCGCTAGGGCCGGAAGCTGACACTTTGCCGCTGATTCTTTTTCCCGACGGTGAGCGCCTTGCTGAACCGCCCTTCCCGGCGGTCGCCAGCAAGCTGGGACTTCACACCAAAGCACACACCAACTTCTACGACCTCGCCATCGTCGGCGGCGGGCCTGCGGGACTTGCCGCGGCTGTCTATGGCGCATCGGAAGGTTTGCGCACGGTGATTGTCGAGCGCGAAGCTCCTGGTGGCCAAGCGGGGCTAAGCTCGCGCATCGAAAATTATTTGGGATTTCCTTCCGGCCTCAGCGGCGGTGATTTGGCGCGCCGCGCGGTAGCCCAGGCGCGCCGCTTCGACGTGGAGATTCTTTCTCCGCAAGAGGCGCAACACCTCCGCATAGACGGCCCCTATCGGCACATTAAACTTTCCGACGGCTCGGAAATTTCCTGCCACGCTTTGCTGCTAGCTATGGGTGTGCAGTGGCGTGCGCTAAACGTGCCGGGAATAGAGCGACTTCAAGGCGCGGGCGTCTATTATGGCGGCGGGGCCTCGGAAGCCATTGCCTGCAAGGGCGAAACGGTTTACATCGTGGGCGGCGCGAACTCTGCCGGCCAAGCAGCGATGCATTTTTCGAAATTCGCGCAAAAGGTGATCATGCTAGTGCGCGGCGGTTCGCTTGCGAGTACTATGTCGCACTATCTGATCGAGCAGATCGAGAAGACTCCGAACATTGAAGTATGGACACACACCAGCGTGATCGAAGTTCACGGCGATACGCACCTGTCGGATATTACGATTCAGCGCGCGGTGACCGCGGAAGTCGAGAAGGTGCCGGCCAGCAGCTTGTTCATTTTCATCGGCGCGCAGCCCCGCACGGAATGGCTCGATAGCTTGATCAAACGTGACGAGCGCGGCTTCATTTTGTCGGGCCCCGATTTGCTTAAAGATGGAAAGAGACCCGAAGGCTGGACGCTCGACCGCGATCCAGGGTTGCTGGAGACGAACGTTCCCGGTGTTTTTGTCGTTGGCGACGTGCGGCACGGCTCGGTAAAGCGGGTGGCATCCGGTGTCGGCGAAGGCGCTGTCGTCGTCCAGTTCATGCATCAATATTTGGCCAAGGTCCAGTGAGCACGTCATTTAAAATCTGCGTGGCACACCTGGAAAGGCGGCGAAACGCATGACGGAAATGCCGGATAAGGCCCGCACAGACGCGCTGATCGCGGACCTCCGCAAGGTTCCAGCTTTCTCGGACCTTTCAGGCGCCGACCTCGAATGGTTTATCACACACGCCGAAGAGCGGCGAGTAGAGGCCGGCGAAGTCGTAACTCGCGAAGGTTCTCCCGCGGATACGATGATTGTCCTCCTCGAAGGCGAAATACGCGGACGGACTGAAAGCGAAACGGACGGTCCGACCTACACGCAGCAGGCCCCCGCCGTAACCGGCTTCCTGCCCTTCTCGCGAATGAAGACAGTGCCCCTGACGGCGCGCGCCGTTCGTCCGGTGCGCGCTCTGGCCATGAACTCTATCCACTTTCCGGAAATGTTGCATCGCATGCCGGACCTCGCGCAGCGCTTGGTGGGCGTGCTGACCGATCGCGTCAGAAGCTTTACGGTGGTTAGCCAGGAGCGACAAAAACTCGCGGCGCTCGGCAAACTCTCCGCAGGTTTGGCGCACGAATTGAATAATCCATCGGCCGCGGCCCGCCGCTCCGCGGGAGCACTTCGCGACTGCCTTGCACGCGTCCGCCAGGTTGGTCGCTCTTCCACTATTGGCCCGGATGACTGCGCCGCGCTGGCAAAACGCGAAGAGGAAATTCGCGCATCCCTGAAGCCTGCCCAGTTCAAGGACGAATTCGAGCGCGTCGAACGCGAAGAGGCCCTTCAGGCTTGGCTGGAGGCCCGCAAAGTCGCCGACGCCTGGAAACTTTCGCCCCTTCTGACCGAAGCAAATCTGACCGACGCTCAATTGGAAGCGTTTGCTGTGGTGGCGGGCGCTTCGTTGGGGCCCGAGCTGACCCGGTTTGCCACGCTGCTCGAGATGGAGCGCATCGCCGACGAGCTGGAACATAGTACCGCGCGCATCTCCGATCTCATCAAGGCCATCAAGGAATATTCCTATATGGACCAGGCCAGGCTGCAAGAAGTCGACATCACCAAGAGCCTGGAGACTACCTTGACCATCATGCATCACAAACTGAAGCGCGGCATCACTGTCACGCGCAACTACGCGCCAGACCTGCCAAAGATCATGGCCTACGGCAGCGAACTCAACCAGGTGTGGACCAACCTGATCGACAACGCTGCCGACGCCATGGGGGACAATGGCAAGTTGCGTATCCGCACCGCTCGCGAGAATGATTTCATCCTTGTGGAGATCGCCGATAATGGTCCCGGCATTCCTCCAGATGTTAAGTCACGCATCTTTGAGCCTTTTTTCACCACCAAAGGCGTGGGCGATGGCACGGGTTTAGGGCTCGACTTCGTCTATCGCATCGTCACTGGCATGCACGGCCAGGTTTCCGTGGATTCCGTGCCCGGCGACACGCGTTTTGCGGTGCGCATCCCGATTCAAGGCCCTGAATAGCGGCGCGAGGAGAAACCATGGCCGAAACTTGCACGCATACCGATCAAATTCGCCACCTCAAACCCAAGGTTCATGTCTGCGAGGAGTGCGTCAAAATGGGCGATACCTGGGTGCACCTGCGGCTTTGCGAGATCTGCGGCCACGTCGGTTGCTGCGATTCCTCGAAAAACAAGCATGCAACCAAGCATTTTCGCGCGACGAAGCACCCCATCGTGAAGTCCATCGAGCCGGGCGAAGACTGGTTCTGGTGTTACGTCGATGAAGTGATGTTTGAAGAGGGATAAAACACACGGGAATGCACGTTTCAGCCAGTGGCTGATGTCCGCCGCGTCGTAGCCGCAGTTTTGGCTGGAAAGAGCAGCGAAGCCGCAAGCGCCAGAAGGAGAATTCCCCCCACGATCATCAGGGAAATATGTTCAGGAATATCGACCCATTTGTGAGCAATCATCTTTGCGCCGATAAAGGTCAGCACAAACGACAGCCCCACGGTCAGGAAGCGCAGACGTGACAGCACCCCCGCCAACAGAAAATACATGGCGCGCAGACCCAGAATCGCGAAGACGTTGGAAGTGTAGACGATGAAGGGATCCTGCGTGATGCCAAAAATGGCCGGGATGGAATCGATGGCCAGCGTTATATCGGTGACCTCGACAACCAGCAACACCAGGAACAGCGGCGTGGCGAAGAGTTTTCCACTGCTGCGCACGAAGAAGCGTTCTCCCTTGTAGTCACGTGTAATGCGGAGATGTTTGTTTGCAAGGCGAAAAATGACGCTTTGTTCCGGGCGAACCTTCTCCTTCTTCACAAAGAGCATATGAATGCCGGCGTAAACGATAAACGCGCCAAAAACGTACAACACCCACGAAAACCGCTCAATCAGCTCCGCGCCCGCCAGAATCATCACTCCGCGCATCACGAGCGCGCCCAAAATGCCCCATTCGAGCATGCGATGCTGGAAGCGTTCGTCGACTGCAAACGTGCGGAAGATCACCAGAAACAGAAACAAATTGTCGACGCTGAGGGCTTTTTCTATCAGGTAGCCGGTGAAGAATTCCAAGCCCGCTTGCTTCCCGGAGTACCGCAGTACGCCCAAACCAAATAGAATCGAGAGCACGACCCACAGCAAGCTGAAGAACCCGGCTTCGCGCAAGCTGACCTTGTGGAGCCGCCGGTTGAAGACACCTAAGTCCAAAGCGATCGACGCCAGGACAAAAAGATTGAATCCGATCCAAAGCAGGGGAGTGCCCATAACAGAGCGCGCAGTGCGTCAGGGAGCCGAAGCGTGGCTCTCGAGGGCATTCAGGTTGGTGAGCTCGATGCGCGTGGTCTGCCCCGCGCGGATCGCTACCGGCACGTCCCAACCCAACCTCGTGTCGCCGGCGTTGGCATCCAGATTCAGCGTACTGACCCAGTACTCTCCGGGAGCGAGCCCGGAAACCGATGCGCGGCCGTCCAGATCGGTATCCGCTTTCGCAGCGAGATATTTCGTCTGCGCGAACTCCGGCGCCAGCCGTTGCACGCGGCGTCTGTGATCGGCTTGAATTTGCGACCATTGTTGCTGCGGGTTCACGCCCACTAGTTGCAGTTCGATTCCATTGACGGTAGCCGCATTGGTCTGTATGAATTTCTTCAGCGCCACGTAATACTCCTGCAGTTGCTTGTTGTAGCGATCCGGGTTCGCCGTCTTGTCAGCATCCGCATACCTCGGTTTGGGAATGCCGGAGGTCACACCGCCGCTGTTGGAGCGTTGGTACGCCAGAAGAAACTCGGGCACATGGATGATGTCGTCCGGCGTGACCAGGTGGTCCAAGCCAGGCATGGTCAAATCGAAAACGTCGTGCACCTTCAGCCACTCCTTCAGTTCGGGAGAGAGCTTTAGACCTTCGATAAATTTCTCGCGGGACTGAACTACGTTTTCTGCTTCTACTTCTTTCACGACCTCAGCGTAGCTCTTGGTCAGAACATAGAAGGTGAACTGCCGCACCGGCTCCGGCCGCGCCGCCGTCGGCGTGATGCGCGCCGCAAAATCGACCGATCCGGAGGCGCTTTGCGCCCATGCAGCCCCTGCGAGAAAACAGGCGCAACTCAGCACGAAAATGAAACCCCGTAACGCTCTTCGCATGGGCTTCATCGTAGCAGATTGCACGCGGCGGAACAGAGAAGAAGGATGGACTGTTGCCGGTATCGGCACGCGGGAAACACCGAACAACAAAGATGCACGAACGCCAGGAGCGGTCCGACCCCTTTAGTACAGTCGGAACGTAACTTCGATGGGCACGATAGTCGGCACAATCTTGCCGTTCGGCCCCACGGCAGGTTTGAACTTCCAGCCCTTGACGGCTTCGATAGCTTTTTCTTCCAAGCCCAGGCCCGGGCCTTTCACAACGGAGATATTGACCGCGCGGCCATCGGTGGTAATCGTCACTTGCAACACGACAGTGCCTTGATACTTAGCTTTGCGCGCCTCGTCGGAATATTGCGGGATCGGGCAGTATAAGCAGATTGGCACACCGACGCCGTTCACACCCGCGCGAAACGCACCGCCGCCAGTGCCGCCGCCTTCGCCAGGACCGAGGCCCCCGCCCGTGCCGCTGCCGATACCGGTGCCATTGCCGTGACCGAGCGAATCGGAATACGCGGAAGCCAGCGGATCACCGTATGTCGACATATTCGGACTAGGAACTTTCAAGTCCGGGGGACCCAGCAGCGCCGGATCCATGGCCAGTTTGGGATTCAGGTTCTGAATCTTCACCTGCGGTGGAGTAAATTGCGTCCACTTGAACTTGGGCAATTTTCCCTTATTCACCGGAGTCATCGTGTGGTCGTTGGCCCCGCCGCCGCCGCCCGCTTTCGCGGCGCCCGCGGGCAGCTTTGTCACGTAGGGCGAAAGGTCGATCGGCGTTACGTCCATCTTGCTCTTGGCCTGCGTCGACGTGGGAAAGTGCCAAAATAGCGGGACTAGAATGACCAGCGCAAAGATGCCCGCGTGGAGACCCATGGAAATGATTTGCGTCCAACCGAAGTTTTCGTCCTTGGACCAAATCTCTTTCACCTTCACCGGCTTGCTGGTGACTTCCAGCGGGGGCAACTTTGTGGGGGCGAAAAATTCCTTAATGCGGTAGAAAAAGCCGCCGAAGTTCGAGCCCCAATTAACCGCCAGCTTGCTGTTGAGCGGCCCCTTGGGCACTGGACGCGAGCTCAAGAATTCTTTCAGGTTCTCGCCGACTCCCCCGCCAAAAGCGTTGCGCGTGAACGGCGCACCAGGACGCTCTACAACCTTTACCGGGCGTTCGGTCAGAAACTGCTTTAGGTTCGACCAAAAGTCATCGGATACGAGGTGATCGGGCGCGCCGAAACGCGGAACCGCATTGGCAGGCACGGGTACGGCCGCTTGCGAGCCGGCAGGCGTGCTTCGTTTTATGCTCGTGGGCAAAAGACTTGTAAAAGATGAATCTGGCACCTGTGTCCCCTGAAAATCAGCCGCCGGGCGGCATAGGTTTAGACGTAAAGAAACCCTCGACGAGGTGTCCCAACAGACATACGATTCCCGCAAGCCGGGTTTGGTTGCATGTGCCTTGGGCTGACACCTACTGCCATTCATTGTAACATACGATATTCACGCTGCTCTCCGATGTTTCCCGCCAAACACCTTAGGGAAATAACGGCATAGAAGGGAATTGCGCTGAATCGACCCATGGCCGAGCCGCTCGAACTCAAGAAGACACTGAACTTGCCGAAGACGGACTTTCCGATGAAGGCGAGCTTGCCTCAGAACGAGCCCAAACAGCTCGCCGCTTGGCAGGAGTCCAACCTTTACGAGCGCATTCTGGAAGTCCGCAAGGGCAAGCCGCTGTTTGTCTTGCATGACGGCCCGCCGTATCCCACCGGGGAAATTCATCTCGGAACCGGCCTGAACAAAATCCTGAAAGACCTGGTCGTAAAAACCAGGAGCATGGCCGGGCATTACGCACCCTACGTGCCAGGCTGGGATTGTCACGGACTGCCCATCGAGACGCAGGTCGAAAAGGAGTTGGGTGGCAAAGGCAAAGTCCCGCCAGCGGAGTTTCGCAAACTGTGCCGCGAGTTTGCCACGCGCTACGTCGAGCAGCACAAGCGCGATTTCAAACGTCTCGGCATCTTCGGCCGCTGGAACGATCCTTACCTGACGATGAGTTTCGACTACGAAGCCACTATCGCCAGCGCATTTCTCGACTTCATGGAGAGTGGCTACGTGTATCGCGGGCGCAAGCCGGTGTACTGGTGTATTTATGATTCCACCGCGCTGGCGGAAGCCGAAGTCGAGTACGAAGACCACACCAGCCCGTCGATCTGGGTGAAATTTCGCGTCGTCGGTGGCGGCTCGGGTGAAGCCGCGAAGATTGGCAACGATGTCAGCGCCGTGATTTGGACCACCACTCCCTGGACGCTTCCGCACAACCGCGCGTTGGCGTTTCATCCGGATTTTGAATACGCCGTCGTCGATACGGAAAAAGGTGCGCTCTTGCTCGCGGCGGATCGCGTTGCGGCCTTGCAGGCGGAATGCGGAATCAAGGAAGCGCGTATTCGGGGAAAGTTCAAAGGTTCCGACTTTTCCGGGATGAAATTTCAGCACCCTTTCCTGCCGATTCAGGTGCCCGGCATTCTCGCCGACTACGTAACGCTCGATCAGGGCAGCGGCATCGTGCACACCGCTCCCGGTCACGGCGCGGACGACTTCTACTCCGGCCAAAAATATGGCTTGGAGATTTATGCGCCGATCGACAACCGCGGCGTGTACCTCGAAGGTCTGCCGGAATACAAGGGCAAGGACGTTTTCACCGCGAATCCAATCATCGTCAAGCTTCTTGCCGATCGCAGCGCGTTGCTCGGCCATAGCGAATATAAGCACAGCTATCCGCATTGCTGGCGCTGCCACAATCCCGTAATTTTTCGCGCCACCGAACAGTGGTTCATCAAGATTGACGCCGCAGCTCACGGCCGCAGCGCGAGCCTGCGCCAGGAAGCGCTCGGAGAGATCCGCCACGTGAAATGGATCCCCGCGTGGGGCGAAGACCGCATGTACGACATGATTAAGGAGCGCCCGGACTGGACCGTTTCGCGCCAGCGCTTCTGGGGCGTCCCGATTATCGTTTTCTATTGTGACGCGTGCGGCACCCGCCTCGAAGATTTCAACGCCCTGCGCAACGTCGTGCCCTGGTTCGAAAGGGAAGGCGCGGACGCTTGGTACCAGCACACCGCCGAGGAGCTCTTGCCCGCTGGAACCAAGTGCTCCTGCGGAGCGACAAAGTGGCGCAAAGAGAACGACATTCTCGACGTTTGGTTCGATTCCGGCTCTTCCAACCTAGCCGTTCTCACGTCGAAAAATGGTTTGGTCGAGCCGGGACAAGATTGGCGTCCCGCCGATGTCTATCTCGAAGGCCCCGACCAATACCGTGGATGGTTCCACAGCTCGCTGCTTGTGGCGGTAGGAATCAAGCACAAGGCCCCGTACAAAAGCGTGGTCACCCACGGCTGGACCCTCGACGAGCAAGGCCGCCCCATGTCCAAATCGCTCGGCAACGCCCTCTATCCCATCGAGATTTGTGAGCGCTGGGGCGCGGATCTGCTTCGCCTTTGGGTCGCCTCCGTCGAATATCAAGCCGACGTAAAAATGAGCGAGCGCGTGATGACTCAGCTCAGCGAGGCCTATCGCAAAATCCGCAACACGTTTCGCTTCGCACTCGGCAATTTGGCCGACTTCGATCCTTCACGCGACGCGCTGCCCAACGATCAACTCGAGGAAATGGATCGCTGGATGCTCGAGCGCACCGCCGACCTGGTCACAAAATGCCGCGACTGGTACGCCGCGTACGATTTCCACCGCGTCTACCACGCCATCCACGATTTCTGTGTCGTCGATCTCAGCGCCTTCTACTACGACGTGCTGAAAGATCGCCTCTACACGAAAGCCCCCAACAGCAAATCCCGGCGCTCCGCGCAGACCGCCGTATGGAAAATCAGCAGCGCGTTGGTCCGCCTCATCGCCCCGATACTAGTCTTCACGTCAGAGGAAATCTGGAGATATCTTCCGAAGGCCAAAGGCGACCAACCCAGCGTGCACATGGCGCAATTTCCCGATGCCGAAAGTTTAATCGCAAAAATCGACCCTCAGAAAAAGGAAGCCTGGGAGGAGCTGGCCAAGGCAAGGTCGGCCGTGCTCATCAAGTTGGAGGAAGCCCGCAACGCAAAATCCATCGGTGGATCGCTGGAAGCGAAGGTTTCGTTGTGGTCAAGCCTCCCAAAGATGCAAAGCACGTTAAAGGCCTACGCTAAACACTTGCCCGCACTGTTCATCGTCTCTCAAGTGGAAGTTTTGGACAGTGCGCCGCTTTCAGCTCAAGGCGGTGAATCCTCCGGCCTCGGTATCTTGATCGAAAAAGCGGACGGCAAGAAATGCGAGCGCTGCTGGAACTACTCGACGCATGTTGGCGAGAACCCGCGTTATCCATCAATCTGCGAACGTTGCAGCGAAGCCCTCGCTGAAATCGAAAGCACGGCCGCCCATGCAACGATCTGAAGCGTTCCTTTGGAGTGCGGCGGTCTGGCCGCCGCTTTCACAGCCGATTCCTAAGCTAGCCCCCAACCAACGCCCTGAATTCTCTACCTCGAGGTCCCTGTGATCCCCGCACGCCTCCGCTGGCTCTGGCTAACCCTCGCCGTCGTCCTCCTCGACCGCGCCACCAAAGCCTGGTTCGAGTCGAAAACCGTCGAAGGCTGGCACCGCGAGCTCATCCACAATTTCATCTACCTCGTGCACAGCCGCAACCCGGGTATCGCCTTCGGAGTATTCGCCGATTCGCCATCCACAGGAATGCGCATCCTGCTGATCGTAGGCTCCGCCGTAGTAATCGGCGCGCTCGCTTGGCTGTTTGTCGCGGGCCACAGCGGCGGCTCCCTCACCGCTGCGGGCCTCGCGCTTCTGCTCGGCGGCGCAACCGGCAACGTAACCGACCGCATCGTTCACGGCGCGGTCACGGACTTCTTCGAGGTTTGGCTCGGCAACTACCACTGGCCCGCCTTCAACGTCGCCGACTCCGCCATCACCATCGGCGCCGCCCTCATCATCATCGACGTCCTCTTCTTCCACAAACACCACTCACCAGAAGTCGCAAAACCGCGCGCCAGCTAATCGTCCCAGCGGGCCGAAGGCTGCACGCAAGGATTCGGACTTCCTGCGCCCGCCCCTAGCCCAGAAGAGGGCACTTGAGGCGTATAATTAACTCAAGATTGTCCCAGAGGCGGCGCCATGACTATCGAAGAGCGTGTGCTTGAAAAATTGCGAGATTTGCCCGCCGACAAACAGAAGGAAGTCTTGGATTTTGTGGACACCCTGCGGCAGAAGAACGACATAAAAAAACCGCTCCGTAGCCTACGCGGACTCTGGAAAGATCTCAACATTCAGATTACGGACGAGGACATCGCCGAGGCCCGCCGCGAAATGTGGGGCAATTTCCCGCGAGACATCTCCTGATGACTGCGGTCTTGGATACACATGCAGCCGTCTGGTACCTTCTTGATGCAAAGAGCTTGTCCCAAGCAGTCTTTTCGCTGATCGATGGCGCGACTGCAAGCGGTCGGCCTACGTACATTTCCGCAGTATCGCTTGTTGAGGTCGTTTACCTTGTCGAGCGCAGGCGAATTGCTGCCGACGCCTTCGAGAAATTTGTTACTGAACTTAAGCAAGAGGAACCAGCGTTCACCGTCGTTCCCCTCGACACCGAAGGTGCCTCAGTTCTCAGAAGGATTCCTCGTGACGTTATTCCCGATATGCCCGACCGGATCATTGCCGCCACAGCCCTCTATCTCGGTCTTCCGTTAGTGACCCGTGACCGTCGCATCCAATCAGCTGGCATTACAACCATCTGGTAATCGTGCCGTGCCTTCGCCTGACCCTGCCATTCTCCGTGAACTCGTTGCTTCTTCGGCGGCCGCCGGGATCCGGCTCGATCGCTTTGTCGCCATGCACTGTCCCGAGCTGACTCGCTCGCGCGTGCAAGAGCTTATCGAAACCGGCCTGGTGCTTGTGAATTCCCGCGCGATGAAGGGTTCGCACCGCCTTCGCGCAGGAGAACGCATCCAAGTCGCAATCCAGCCTCGCCCGCCACTCCGCGCCGAACCCGAATCCATTCCCCTAGCCATCCTGTACGAAGACGACGACGTCATCGCCGTCAACAAGCCCGCTGGCATGACCGTGCACGCCGGCGCCGGCAATCCAAGCGGCACGCTCGTTAACGCTCTACTTGGCCGCGGCCAAGCTCTCTCTCAGGGCGGCGACGCTCTTCGCCCCGGCATCGTCCACCGCTTGGATAAGGAAACCTCCGGCATCATCCTCGTCGCCAAAAACGACGCCGCTCACGCCAAACTCGGCGAAGCCTTTCGCCAGCGCGAAGTCAAGAAGACCTATATCGCCCTGTTACAAGGCCTCTTCAAGGAAGAAAATGGACGCATCGAGCTGGCTATCATGCGCGACCCCAAGCGCCGCACGCGCATGACCGCCCGCCGCAGCATCGTCCTCGGCAATGCTCGCGAAGCGCGTACGGACTGGCGCAAACTCGCACACATCGACAGCACCACTCTGGTCGAGGTGCAGCTCCACACCGGACGCACCCACCAAATCCGTGTGCACTTCTCCGCCTTGCGTCATCCGGTCGTCGGCGACACTCTGTATGGTGCCGCGCACCAACTCCGCATCGGCAAGTCCAATCTTCCACCGCTAGCCCGCAATTTCCTGCACGCCGCCAAGCTAGGCTTCGCGCAACCGCGCACCGGCGCCTGGATCGATCTCCATGCGCCCCTGCCGCAAGATCTCCGCGCGTTCTTGCTACAACTCGCCAGCGCCGCCGGCGAATCTTCCCAGCGAATTGACGCTGCCCTCGCCGCCTACCTATAATCGATGCAGATGCGTCGAATTTTCATTCCGCTGGCATTGATCACCGCACTGCTCTTCGCAGCCGCAAGCTGGCCCGCCGGGGCGGGCGATCGCGCGCAGCAGTCTTCCGGCGACTCCGCGCCCGCCAAGCCCAAGGACGGGGCTCAGCAACTCACGCAAGAGCCAGCCCCGACGCGCCAGGATCAGGGCAAGATCACCCAGACCGTCAATCTCGTCGACGTTCTCTTCACCGTCCTCAGTCGCCGCAATAAATTGGTTCCCGATCTCGAAAAGGACGACTTCAAGATCTGGGACGACAAGGCTCCCCAAGCCATCCGTTATTTCAGCCGCCAAACCGATCTGCCACTGCGTATCGGCTTACTGATGGACACTTCCAATAGCATCCGCGACCGCCTGAAATTCGAGCAGGACGCCGCCACCTCCTTCCTCTTCAGCGTCATTCGCCACAACAAAGACCAGGCTTTTGTTATGACATTCGATGACGAGCCGGCCATCCTCCAGGCATTCACCGACGATGCCGGACGCTTGCGCGATGAAATTGTCAAGACGCGCGCCGGCGGCGGAACCGCGGTCTACGACGCCATCTACGATGCCTGCAATAAAGAATTGAGCCATCCGCCGCGCCCTCCGGGCGACCAGCCGGATGTGGTCCGCCGCGTCATGATTCTCATCAGCGATGGCGACGACAATCTCTCCAACCACACGCGCTCGGAAGCCATCGAAATGGCGCAGCGTTACAGCGTGGTGATCTACACCATCAGCACCAGCACACAGTGGATTCAGCTCTCGCAGACCGACCCTGACAAGGCCGCCAATCGCAAGACCCATCTCACCGAAGGCGACAAAATTTTACAGGACTTAGCGGAGGAAACGGGCGGCCGTGCATTTTTTCCTTACCACGTCGACGATCTCGACCAGTCCTTCCAGGACATCGGCGACGAGCTGCGCAATCAATACTCTATCGCTTACATCCCCACGCATTCACAGTTTGACGGCAAATATCACAGAATCCGCATTGAGGTGCCGGAGCACAAGGGTTACCAGGTGCGCGCCCGCCGTGGATATTTCGCCAAAGCGAACGGCAGTGGGGCCGCGGGCACAGGTCCCTCAGGCTCGGCGAATTAGCGTAAGCACCAAGTTTCGCTTCCCCTTCGCCCTACAATCCGCTACCCTTTCCTTCTCTACCCTTGTCCACGATGCGCACACTTTTTGATCTCGAGCCGCTGGCCGACGCCGGCCCGAAACTTAATGACGCGCAGCGCCGGGCCATCACCCATGGCGAAGGGCCGCTGCTCGTAATTGCCGGCGCAGGCACCGGAAAGACCCGCGTCATCGTCGAACGCATTCGCCACCTGCTGCAGTCCGACCCTAGCCTTTCTGGCGAAAGCATCCTGGGCCTGACGTTCACCGACAAAGCCGCCGGCGAGATGAAGGCTCGCGTGGTAAAAACCGTCGGGGAGCGCGCCAAGGACGTCACCCTGAAAACGTTTCATGCCTTTTGCGAGTCGCTCCTGAAAGACACCGATCCGCACAGCCGCATGCTCGATAAAGTCGATCATTGGATTCTGCTGCGGCGCAATCTTTCGCGCCTGCAGCTCGATCGCTACCGCCGTCTCGCCGAGCCTGGCCAGTTCCTGAACGATTTCGTGGAATTCTTTTCGCGCTGCCAGGACGAGCTGGTTTCCTGCGAAGCCTACCAGCTATATGCCGACACGCTCGCTGTCCAGTTGGACGCCGAGCGCAATCAGCTTGATGCCGACACGCTCGCCGAACGCGAGGAAACCGTCGCCCGCGAACACGAGATCGCCCGTGCGTACCGCGCGAGCGAAGAGCTGCTGCGTGAAAAGAAATGCTCGTCGTTTGGCACGCTCATTACCGGCGCCGTTGCACTGCTGGAGCGCGAAGCCACGCTGCGCACCGCGCTGCAAAATCGCTATCGCTACATTCTCGTCGACGAATTTCAGGACACCAACATCGCGCAATTGCGTTTGCTGGAGCTGCTGGTCAACGATACGAAAAACATCTTCGCTGTCGGCGACAACGACCAAGCCATCTATCGCTTTCGCGGCGCTTCTTTCGGCAGCTTTAAGCTCTTTCTCGAGCGCTTTGCCGCCTGGCGCAAAGGCCAGGATTCCACCAAATTCCGTGTAAGCCTGACGGAAAATTACCGCTCCACGCCGAATATTTTACGCGTGGCTACCCAGGTAATCGGCCAGAACACGGTTAGCGCCGATTTCCCCAAGAAAATGCTTAGCCCCAACAAGCCGGAAGGCGAGAGAATTCGCATCGTCGAGCTCGCCACGCCCGAGGAAGAGGCGCGCTGGGTGGCTGGCGAGCTCGAGCGTATCCACAAAGCCGGCCGTCGCTGGCGCGATTTCGCCGTGCTCTACCGCGCGCACGGTCATCGGGACGAGCTTGTGCGCGAGCTTTCGCACCGCAAAATCCCGTTTGTGATTTCGCGGCTCTCGATCCTCGAGCATCCGCTCGTAAAGGATGTGCTTGCCTATCTCCGCCTCATCGCCACACCCTACGATGACATCGCCGCTGCGCGCGTGCTGGCGGCGCCTGCATGGCAGCTTGCCCCCGTGGACCTGGTGCGATTTGCCGAGCGCGCCCGCAAAGAGCGCACAAGGATCTACGACGTCCTGCAGACGCAACAGCCGCCTCTGCCCTTCGATCCGTCTCACAGCGCGCTCATCGAGTTGCTGAAATTTACCACTGGACAGCGCAAAACCATGAAGCGGCGCGACGCTCGCCATATTCTTGCCGACCTGTTCGAGTGGCTGGAAATCTACCAGCGCGCGCCAGAAGAGGATCGCGATTACATAAAGCGACTCGCGGAATTCGTTAAGGAATGGGAAGACAAAAGCGACACGCGCAAGCTGCCTGAATTTATCGAATACCTGGATTATTTCGAGCAAGCGGGCGGCGCCGTTTGTCTGGAAGACGACGCTCCGGGCGACGCCGTTCGCTTGATGACCGTACACGGTGCGAAGGGGCTGGAGTTCTCTCACGTCTTTGTGTTACGCGTGAACAAAAACAAATTTCCCCAGCCGGAACGCCCGCGCGTATTCGAGTTTCCCGCCGCGCTAATGAAGGAAGGCGCCCCCGAGGAACAGTTTCACAATCAGGAAGAGCGCAGGCTTTTTTACGTGGCGCTCACGCGCGCCGAGGATCGCCTTACCATCACGGCGCTGACCGAAAAGAAAGGGAGAGTCCCGCCTTTCGTTGAGGACATTCTGATGGAGCCGCGCATCAGCCGCCGGGATGTCTTGCAACTCGCGCCGAAACCAGCCGTGAACGCGCTAAACGGTGCGCACACGAATGCTCAGGTGAGCGCTGCAACCGGTCTACTTTTTGCTCCGCCCGCGGACCGCCCCAAGATTTTTTCTCGCATCGCGGAGTGGGCGGAAACGTTTCTTCCCGCACCGCCCGAGCCTCTGGAGCTGAATCCCTCAGCCGTAGACAGCTACCGCAAATGTCCGCAGAAATATCTTTTCGCGTATTTGTGGTCGCTGCAGGAAGGCGCCAAGGCGACACTGACCTTTGGCCGCGTGATGCACGCCACCATTCGCCGCGTTATGGCTGAGTTCAAGAAAGGCAATCGCCTGCCATTCGAAGAAGTGCAGCGCTTGTTCGAAACGGAGTGGTCCGCCTCCGGTTTCGAAGATGAGTACCAGGAAGGTGAATACAAGAAGGACGGGCTGGAACAGCTCCGCGCGCTGCACCAAGCCGCGCTGCAGGAAACACCGGAAATCCTTGAGCTCGAAAAGACCTTCGCCCTGCCGGTCGAAAACAATGTCGTGCTAAAAGGCCGAATCGACCAGATTAACTCCCTCGGCCGAAACGACGTCGAGATCGTCGACTACAAGACCGGCAAGCCCAAGAAGGAGACGGAAGCGCGCAGAGACTTGCAACTGAGCATTTACGCCATCGCCGCCAAGGAAATCCTGGAACTGAATCCCGCACGCCTCGTCTTTCATTATCTGCAAGACAATTCCCGTCAGGAAACCACGCGCAGCCCCAAGCAGCTCGACGAAGCGCAAGAAATCGTGCAGGAAGTGGCCGCCGACATTCGCGCGCGAAGTTTCCCCGCAAAAGAGGGCTTCATCTGCCGCAGCTGCGCCTTCCGCCCAATCTGCCCGGCGCATGAGGAGACTTTGTCGGCTAAATAATCTCATGTAGGGCGCAACCCGCCTGCAGCAGGCAGCCAGCGCCGCGCCCGGCCTGGCGGCATCATCAAAAATCAGAATAGACCCGCAGGACAAGAAAAAGAGGGCGCTGCAAAAATCGCAGCGCCCTCGGCTGAAACCAGAAGAATGTGCTACTTTCCCTTCTTGCCGCCCTTATCGTCCTTCTTGCCCTTTTTCTTCATAAAAGCTCCTTCTGTCGCTTTGCGGATGACCGGCAATTTAGCCGGTTGCTAGCTGCCTCAAGCTGATATACGGGCGGGCATCGCGGCTGTCAAGAAGTATTCGCGTGTTAACAGAAAAAATGGCGCTATTGAGGCGTAGCGCCTGGAATCTCGCCGCTGTAATAGCGGTCCCGAGTCTTGATGGTAAGGCCCTCGCGCTTCACGCGCACTTCCACATTGTGGTAGTCCGCCGTGCGGTCCGTGCCGCGGGGCACATAAGCGATGGTGTACTGGTTGCGCGCTTCCTCGCTGATCCGGGAGTAGAGATCCTCCAGCGTTTCCCGCTTGGCTGCAAAATAGACTTCCCCGCCGGAGTCGTGCGCGTAATCAACCAGCCGCGAGAGCTTGCGCTCAAGGAACGCGCTGGCGACCGCAACACTATAGACCTCGATCGTGTCGTGCAGCAGCGTCTTGACGACGCTGTCATACGTCATCTTATTGCTCTTTTTTCCGCCGTTGGCGCCATCGGAGATCAGCAGAATGAGCTTGCGGCGATTGCGGCTGCGGTCCCGCAGAAGCTGCGCCGCCCCAAACACCGCGTCATCGAGCGCCTTGGTCGACTGCCCGCGAATGTTCATCGTCGCCGACGTTATGTTAGGCGAATCGCCGATGGCCGAATGCCCGTTGATGGAGGGCGCATTGGCAATAGCACCCCCGGGGGGAGCGGCGGACGGCTCCGTATCGAGCTTCGTGCGCTGAAGCTCCGTCAGCAGCAAATCATGATCGGCGGTAAATCCATTGCCGGGATGGAAAAATTGGTCGAAGCGGCAGATGAAGGCTTCGTCTTCCAGGCTCAGCCCCCCGACAACGGCGTCGAGGCTCTTGCGAACTTCCTGCGCGTCTTTCTCTTTGAGGTCGTTGTCCAGCAAAATGATCATCGACAACGGAAACGCTTCCGCGGTAAAAACATCGATCTTTTGCTCCACATTATCTTCAAATACGCGGAATTCGTCGCGCTGCAGGTCCGGAACGAGGTTACCGGAGCGGTCCTTGACTGTGACAGGTAGAATGACCAAGTTGGAGTTCACGCTGATTTTCGCCCGAGCGTCGCTAGGCGGTGGTTCAGAAGGGCGCTGGGGTGTTTGCGGAGACGCGCTTTGCAGGGAACCCGTCGCAGGGGCCGACTTACCAGCCGTCTGCCCTGCCAGGTACACACCAAACCCGGGGAGAAGAGCGATGGTCGCCAGGGCGATTTTCCGTTTACTTTTCATGGTCCTCAGGCCAAACTTTCTGCTGTTCCAGCAGCTCCGGGGGCCGAGTCACGCATCCCACGCTACGCTTCGCGGCATCCTACGAGGCGTGCGCCTAGCGGCGGGCACTTCTGGCCGGATATTCTTTACAAGGAAATTATACATGCGTTCTGCAAAGAAGGTTGTGGTCGTCTGCATGGCTTCGGGAGTAGCCCTGGGAGCCGCCTTATCGGCCCTGCCGCAGGAGCCGTCGCAGCCGCAAGGGCCCGTGATCCGCACGCAGGTTAACCTGGTCAACCTCTTCGTCACCGTGCGTGACAAAAGCAAGCACATCGTCACCGATTTAAAGCAAGACGACTTCAAGATCTTGGAAGACGGTCAGCCCCAACAGATCGCTTTCTTCTCCAAGGAAGTAACCCTGCCCATTACCCTGGCCATGCTCCTCGACACTTCTGGCAGCGAACAGTACATGCTCCCATCGATTCAAGACGCCGGCGGGCGTTTTATCGAACGAGTTCTGCGCAAGGGCGATGAAGCGCTGGTGATGTCCTTCGACTCCGACGTGGACTTGCTGTCTGATTTCACTGACGATCGCGGCCAGATCGACCGCGCTATTCGCAAAGCGCGCATCAACGTGCCCTCGGGCGGAAGCATCGCCAGCAATCCTGGACCCGTCGGTTCGCGGCAAATCACCGGAACAGCGCTCTACGACGCCATCTATCTCGCCTGCAATGAGAAGCTGAATACCGAAGCCGGCCGCAAAGCTATCGTGATCGTGACCGACGCGCAAGACGAAGGCAGCAAGGTGCGGCTGGAAGAAGCCGTTGAAGGCGCTCAGCGTACGGACACCGTCGTACACATTTTGCTGGTGGCCGATCCGCACTTTGGCGGCGGGAATGGCGGGGTGGCGCACAAGATTACAGACGAGACCGGCGGCCGCACCATCTTCGTCAACTCGGAAAAACATATGGCCGAAGCCTTCGACCAAATTTCCGAAGAGCTGCGCAGCCAGTACACCCTCGGCTACTATCCTACGAACGCCGCGCATGACGGAAAATTCCGCAAAATCAAAGTCGACATGTCCAACCACGATTTGAAGGTGCTGGCCCGCAAAGGCTATTACGCACCTAAGGAATAGCGCGCAGCCAGGTTGTTCCTCGGCTGGCGAGCGCAACAGTCAAAAAGTGCCTCCTAACGAACGTTGACCGCTTTCGCGGCAGCGTCTACCATCTCTTGTTCCACGGACACCATGGAAGGCCAACTCATTGCGCACTATCAGATTCTCCGTAAAGTCGGCGGCGGCGGCATGGGTGTGGTCTACGAGGCAGAGGACACCAAGCTCGGCCGCCGTGTCGCTCTAAAATTCCTGCCCGCCGAGACCGCCAAAGACGCCACGTCGCTCGAGCGCTTCCTTCGCGAAGCGCGCGCGGCGTCGGCGCTGAACCATCCCGGCATTTGCACCATTCACACCATCGAAGAGCATGATGGACGCACGTTTATCTCCATGGAACTGCTCGAGGGCCAGTCGCTCGACAAAGTGCTAGCGCACGCCCCGCTGTCCATTCCTCGCATCCTGGAAATTAGCATTCAGCTCGCGGACGCGCTGGATGCCGCGCACAAAAAGGGCATCGTGCACCGAGACATCAAGCCGGCCAACATTTTCGCGACCGAGCGCGGGGCCATCAAAATTCTCGATTTCGGCCTGGCCAAGCTGCTGCGCGACGGCGAAGAAAGTCTCACCGGCGACACCATCGGCGATACCGCGCATTTGCTGACCAGCCCGGGCACGGCCGTTGGCACCATCGCGTACATGTCGCCGGAACAGGCGCGCGGCGAAGAGTTGGATGCCCGCAGCGATTTGTTTTCGCTCGGCGCGGTGCTCTACCAGATGGTGACCGGAAAGCATCCCTTCCCCGGCTCGACCAGCGCGGTGATCTTCGACAACATCCTCCACAACGCTCCGACTGCGCCGATCTCCCTGAATCCAACCACGCCACCCGAGCTCGAGCGCATTCTCAACAAAGCACTCGAGAAGGATCGCGACGTGCGCTATCAGGTCGCAGCCGAGATGCGCGCCGATTTGAAGCGCCTGCAGCGCGAAATCGATTCCGGCCGCACGGCCGCAACTTCGTCTTCACCGCGAATCGCAGCCGCGCCTGCTCCGCCGAGCGCCGCGGTCGCGCAAACCGCCGGCAAAAAGCGTTTAGTGCGGTCCAGCACGGACAAAAAGATCGCCGGTGTCTGCGCCGGCTTGGCTGACTATTTCAGCGTCGAACCCGCAACTATGCGCGTCCTTTGGTTATTCGGATTGCTGGGTGCCGGTGTGGGATTATTCTTATACCCCATCCTGTGGATTGCCCTTCCGCTAGCCCCAACCCCCCAGGAAGCCACGCCGTCTCGCGTGAAATCCAGCGGCTCGGTCATCGTCGCAGCCGCGAAACAGAACAAACTGGGCGCAGGATTCACCGCTGTCATCGTACTGATTGTGCTGGCCGCCGCCGCTTTCGGCGTCTATTCGTTCTTCCAGCGCAGCCGCCATCTGCCCTTCGAGCATTTTTCCATCGAGAACCTGACAAATAACGGCCACGTGTCCCGCGCGGCGCTCTCCCCGGACGGCAAATACCTGCTGCATGCGCTCGAAGAGAATGGCCTGCAGTCGCTTTGGCTACGGCACATTCCGACGATGAGCGATACGCAGGTGGTGCCTCCGGCAGCGACGCGGTACGCGGGACTCACTTTTTCTCCAGATGGCAGCTACATCTACTGCGTGCGGCAAGACGAGGCCGAGCATACATTGGCGTCCCTTTATCGCGCTCCAGTCCTTGGCGGAACGCCGCGACTGCTGATCAAGGATGTCGACAGCCCCATCACATTTTCTCCCGATGGGCAACGTTTCGCTTACATGCGCGAGCGCCACTCCAGCCCCTTCTGGGATCTGCTGATTGCGCACAGCGACGGCACGCCAGACCGCGCGCTGTTCAGCAACGCATCGCTGGCCAGTATGGTCTACGAGCCGGCCTGGTCGCCGGACGGGAAAACTCTCGTGATTCCGGTGAGCCAGCCCACGCCGGATGCTCTATCCGGGCTATTGGGAGTAGACGTCGCCAGCGGCAAGCAGCACGCGGGGATTTTGTCGGCCGACCGGGTTTATTTCGCAGCGAAATGGCTGCCGGATGGCAACAGCCTGGTGTTGACCACCGTTAGCCAGATGACCAGCCTGCACGGACAGTTGGCGCTTGTCAGTTATCCGGGCGGAGAGTTCCGGCAATTGACCACGGACACAAATGACTATTTCCATCCGAGCATTTCGGCGGATGGACGCAGCATCGTGGCCAGTCAGTTGCGCGGCCAATTTCAAATCGAGGTTGCACCGGCAGGTACGCCGGATGCGCTGCAGCCGGTGCCGTTGGCTTCGCGCCGGGATATTTGGCGATGGGATTGGGCCGCGGATGGGCGCCTGGTGATACCGCAGACTCCGGACATTCGCTTGGTGAATTCGACGGGCGGCGAAACGGTTTTGTTCTCGGACGCGCAGCACATCTCTGATCAGGTCACGACCTGCGCGGGAGGAAAGTATTTTGTCTTTCGCATCTCAGGGCGCTCCGGGAAAGTGGCGCAGAATCTTTGGAGGATGGACAGCAACGGAACGAACCTGAAGCAGCTCACGTTTGGATCCAATGAGAGCGAACCGGAGTGTTCGCGCGATGGACAGTGGGTGTTTTACGTGGACCGCGGAGACAATAAGGCGATCAAGCGCGTTAGCGTCGAGGGCGGAGAGCCAGAAACGGTGATGAGGGAAGCGCTGTGGGGCTGGAGCGTATCCCCGGATGGAAAAACGATTGTGAGCACGGAAGTGCGCGAGTTGGATCACCGGCTGGTATTGAGATTTGATTCGGTCGAAGACAAGAAGACGAACTACCATGATTTGGATCCTAGAGCTTCCCCGCCCTTGGCGTTTACGCCGGACCCCAAGGCGGTGGTGTACCTTGTTCGCGAAAAAGGCATCGATAATCTGTGGGAGCAGCCGCTCGATAATTCCCCTCCTCGCCAGCTCACGCACTTCGTCTCAGAACAAATTGCGAGGTTTCGGTTTTCGCCGGATGGGACAAAACTGGCCATCGAGCGCGGGCATGTAGAGTCCGACGCCGTTCTGCTCCGCGACGCCGCCCGGTAAGCGATCTCCGCAGTCGCCGCGCATTACCACCACCGCCCTTCTCTCGGATGTGGCAAACAATGGACGTTACGGGTGTTTGGCTAGACTTTGCAGATTTGAATAGCGGTTTCCTTCCCCGAAGGAACTGCCCTCGTAAAGTCGGCGGCTTGCACCTGTGGGTTGCTGTAAGATTTGGGTGGCGGTTAGGAGAGCGTTATGTCTGAGGTTGGGCGGGCTGCGGCAAATCTTCCAATGCGCACCGAAACCGACAGCATGGGGAAGATGGAGGTGCCGGCGGACCGGTATTACGGGGCGCAAACAGCGCGGTCGCTGGTGCACTTTGCGATTGGCAAAGACACTATGCCGCCAGAGTTGATCCGGGCGTTTGGGATTTTGAAGAAAGCCGCTGCGCTGGTGAATCAGGACTTGGGGAAGCTGCCGGCGGACAAAGCGCGGCTGATTGCGCAGGCCGCGGACGAAGTGATTGCGGGCAAGCTCAATGAACATTTTCCTTTGCGGATTTGGCAGACGGGCAGCGGCACGCAGACGAACATGAACGTCAACGAGGTGATCTCGAATCGCGCGATCGAGATGGCCGGCGGGGTGATGGGCAGCAAGAAGCCGATCCATCCCAACGATGACGTGAACATGTCGCAGTCATCGAACGACACGTTTCCCACGGCCATGTCCATTGCGGCGGCCACGGAGACCGCGCGGCGCCTGTTGCCCGCGGTGAAGAAATTGCGCGACGTGCTGCTGGCCAAGTCCTTGGAATTTGCCGACGTCGTGAAAATTGGGCGGACGCATTTGCAGGACGCCACGCCGCTGACGTTTGGGCAGGAGTTTTCCGGCTGGGTGAACATGCTGGATCGCGATGGCGCGCGCATTGCGGTGGCGCTAGACGGGCTCTACGATTTGGCCATTGGCGGAACCGCCGTAGGAACGGGGCTGAATGCGCATCCGGAATTCGCCGAACGCGCGGCGCGGAAGATTGCGGAGCTTACCGGGCTGCCGTTCCGCTCGCATCCGAACAAGTTCAATGCGCTGGCCGCGCACGACGAAATCGTCTTTGCCAGCGGCGCGCTGAAGACGCTGGCCGCTTCGCTGATGAAAATCGCGAACGATATCCGCTGGCTGGCCTCCGGCCCCCGATGCGGCTTGGGCGAGCTGACGCTGCCAGAAAACGAACCGGGCTCTTCGATCATGCCAGGCAAAGTGAATCCGACGCAGTGCGAAGCGATGACCATGGTGGCGGTGCAGGTGATGGGCAACGACGCCGCGATCGGTTTTGCCGGCTCGCAAGGCAATTTCGAGCTAAATGTCTTTAAGCCGGTGATCATTTTCAACTATCTGCACTCGGTGGAGCTGCTAGCGGACGTCTGCAATAGTTTCGTAGAGCACTGCGTGCAAGGCATAGAAGTAAACCACGAGCAAGTAGACAAGTACGTAAAGAATTCCCTGATGCTGGTAACCGCGCTATCGCCAAAGATCGGCTACGACAATGCGGCGAAAGTGGCGCACACCGCGCTTCATGAGAACATGAGCTTGCGCGAAGCAGCAGTCAAGCTCGGCTTCCTAACCGGCGAAGAATTCGACGCCCTAGTCCACCCCGAAGACATGACCCACCCGTAGGAGAGCCGAGCGCGCGGTGTCATTCCTCTAAAGATTCAATTGACTTGGCTTGCGCCTTCAGAAAAATCTCGATCCGGTTTGTGGTCCACACGGCAACGCCGGTTCCAAAGAAGTCTTCATCCTCGGTCCACACTGGACATGCCAGCGCGAGTGCTGTAGCGAGCACCGGCCAGTCATTCTCATCTCGACCGCGCAATCGCTGTCGCCAGTCGCTCTCAAAGACAGCATAAAATTCGGGAGTCACCGGCTCGATAATGTTTCGCATGCACTGAAGCGAAGCCGGGAGGTCCGTGAGGGGCTTACCGCGTTTACTCAACAGCGCAGGCAGATATTTCTCGGCGTCATCAAAAACAACGTCAGGCGCGAAGAACCGAATACCTTGGGCCGCGTAGGTGTCGATCAACTGCCGAACGCGGCGTCCCAACACGGCGCGAATAACGATGTTCGCGTCGAGAACGATCATCTCAGCGGGATGAACCCTTTCCGCGACGCAGTTGTTTGTACTCGGCTACGAGTTCCTCTTCATCCACGTCCGCCAATGCACTGGCGAGTCGCTCCGCTGCGGCCTTTAGTTCGGAGAGCTCAGCTGTGCTGGCACGCTTGCGAGGCGTGGGAACGTAGACACCGAGAGTTTCACCGCGCCTGGTGACCGCAACCGGCGTATCTGATTCCAGGAAAGTGGCAATGCGTTCGCGAAACTCGCGGACACCAACTTTGATCGTAGGCATAAATGCTCCTGAACTAGTGTACACCTGTGTGTACACATATGCCACACTTGATTTTTCCTTTGCCACAGCCCACGATTCTGCGTCTGTTTCCTGTGAACAGGAGTGCTCCTTGACGCATTTTTTGCGTGACATACAGCGCCAGCCTGCGGAGTTGCAACGCACGCTGGATCATTTATCCGGCGCGGGACGAACTGCGCTTGGGGCGGCCGTCGCGGCGGTGCGCTCCGCGCGCCATGTCTATTTGACCGGGATTGGCAGCAGTTGGCATGCGGGGCTGAATGTTTCGGCGCTGTTTCAGCTTGCGGCGCGGCCGGTGTACATCGTGGACGCAGCGGAGTTGGTGCAGTTTGCGGCGATTCCGCCGGACTCCGTGCTAATCGTGATTTCGCGCAGCGGCCGCAGCGTCGAAATTGTGCAGTTGCTGGCCAAGGCGCGGGAGAGCCGTGCGACCGTCATCGGCATCACCAACGCGCCAGACGGCACGCTGGCGCGCGAAGCCCAGATTGCCATCGTGGTTCCGATAGCGCTCGATCACACCATTTCTGTGAATACCTACACGACCTTGGCGCTCGCCGCGGGAGTCCTCGCCACCTCTGTCACCGGCACGTTCCATGTTCCCGTCGCCGAATCCCTTTCCCGCTGTTTCTCCGCCGTCGCGCACGCCATTCCCGGCTGGCAAGCACAAATCGAAAATTCGTCGTGGCTGGCCCCGCAATCGGTGACTTACTTCCTTGCCCGCGGCTCCAGCCTGGGCAGCGCCTATGAAGCCCGCCTGATGTGGGAAGAAGGCGTGAAATCGCCCGCCACCGCAATGGGCGCCGCCAGCTTCCGCCACGGCCCGCAAGAAATCGTCGGCAAGGACGTGCGCTTCGGCCTATGGCTCGACGCCAAGAATATGCGCGACCAGGATTTAGCCTTAGCCCGCGACCTCCGCAAATTAGGCGCACGAGTAATGCTAATAGGCCAACGTCTCCCCAACGAGGATGCCGACCTCGTCTTCAATCTCCCCGAAATCCCCACCCCCTGGCAATTCCTAATCGACATAATCCCCGCCCAACTAGTAGCCGAGCGCCTAGCCAGCCTATCCGGAAGCGATCCGGATACATTTAACCTTTGTAAGTTCGTAGTAGAAGACGAATCCGGCCTACTGTAAGCAGTGCGGGCTGTCCATAAGTGACTCAAAACGTGGCACAAAGTCTAAATGGAAGACGTGTAGCTCGGGTTTACCCTGAGTCTCGAAGGGTCCGCCTTTTGGACCTGAGGGTTTAGATCAAAAGAGCCAAGGCCGCAACCGACATCTGCCGGCGCAGAGGTAGTGCTGTGCCTCCCTTCAGCCCGAAGCGATGTTATTTCTTGCCCCGCAAGCTCTTGTAAACGAAATAGACCAGCACCTGTAGCGGCCGCGGACCGTCGCGGGCGCCTTCGATTTTCCGCGAGGGACAATTTCTATCGAGGTTTGACAATAAGCCAAAACAACCCTTGACATCGTATAACTATATGTTACTATACCAGTGGGAATAACCACGCCTTCATACCTAACTCCTTTAGAATGCGCAGATCCAAAAATCGCCACACCTAACTCGTTTAGAATGTGCAGATCCATTTTCATTATCCCGGAAGTCCTTTAGAATCCGCAGATCTGGGAAACAGGGGGGAGGGGGGTACCCTCCCCATTTTTGCAACCAACTTATCGACAGGAGCTTCCATGCCTCGTGGCGCCGCTCGTTTCACTCTGACTTTTCTGCTGCTCGCCTCTGGCGTTTCCGCGCAGCAGCCCGCTGCCAAACCCCAGTACTCGCTCGCGCCCACGCCAAAAACAATCGCGTGGGGCTACTACGACGCCAGCGCGCCGCCAGTGCTCCGAGTGAAGTCGGGCGACACCGTCCAGGTTCAGACGCTGATTACCTCGAGCCCCAAGCGGCTGGAAGGCGCGGGTCTGCCCGCCGATCAGGTGGAGCAGCCGCTGCGCGACATCTACGATCAGGTGAAAGACAAAGGGCCGGGCGGGCACATTCTTACCGGACCGATTTATGTCGA